>Ga0105101_10000601_pt1 | contig 15165 bp, 8 predicted proteins | sample PPLLak21cMay2015_2_FD_87037 | JGI IMG/M metagenome (GOLD analysis project Ga0105101, IMG submission 87037) | Freshwater sediment microbial communities from Prairie Pothole Lake near Jamestown, North Dakota, USA - PPLs Lake P8 Core (1) Depth... | ecosystem: Environmental > Aquatic > Freshwater >... | reverse complement strand
GGTTAAACGGGTGTTTTATGTTATTGGAATATGGAATACTTTCGAAGAGTGAAAATGAAATTATGAAAAGAGGACAAATAGACAGTAAAGGAATTTTAAATTTTAATTTAATTTTTTTAGCCATGAAAAGAATGATTTTAGCAGCAGTACTTGTGATAGCATTTTGTACTGCATCCTTTGCGAGGAAAGTGATCGCTGAAGGGGCTTCATACACAGCCCTGGGAAACTACAAGATCGAATTGGCCGATGATCCTGTCACTGTGAACGGGGTTGAATACAAGGCCTATGTGATCAGCTATGAAAACTCTCCGATGGAGGTGACTGTTGCCGTATGCAAGGAACGCAAATGCAAGAAGTATATTACCATGAGCGACAATCTTTCCGTACAGTATGTATGCAACGATCAATACTTCGGGGTGGAAAAGCTTGACAAAAGTCTTCAGAAAGATGGGCTAAAGACATCCGATGAAGCATTGAACAGGAGCGAGTATTTTCATCAGAAGGTACTTACACAGGGCCACAGTGGAGAACTTGAAGCCGCACAGCTTATCGCTGCTTTTTTCCCAAGGCTCATCAATAATGAAGCCTCAATGATCGGCTCCTTTTAAAAAGTCTTCAACAGGCCGTCCGGCCGGGAATCAAGTAAGGTTTGATTTAACAATTGAAAGATATCTGTGGATATCTTTCTTTTTTTTATTAATCCCCATTCTTTTACAATAGAGAGGGAGAATTGAATCGGAAAAGGATACAAAGGATAAAAAACAAAATTGATTTTTCGGGAAATAGTGTTCAGCCCCGGAACCTTGCCATGTGTGCCAGGAAAATATCCTTTTTATTTCTTGAGATTGGGATCAGCGAACCGTCATTCATTTCGATGTAACCACCCTCCTTGCGGATAAACTTCCTGACAAATTTAAGATTTACCAGATGGGAATTATGAGAACGGAAAAAGGAACGGTCGCCAAGCAACTCCTGAAATTCTTTCAGATGCTTGGAAACGAGTATCTTCCTGCTTCCGGAAAGATAGAACCATGAATAGCTCCGGTCGGCTTCAATCCGTATTATATCCTTTGGATTAAGGTATTCTGTGCCGTCAGCAGTAGGAATCGCCAGCCGTGAGGGCAAAGGCGATCTGATGTTTTCCATCAGTGCTTTAAGTCCGTTATTGCTGTCTGAAGATCTTTCCGAATGTTTTTTGATCACCCTGGATACCGATTCAATAAACTCGCTGATATTTATTGGCTTGAGGATATAATCCACCGCACTGAATTTGATTGCTTTTATTGCATAGTGGTTAAAAGCGGTAATGAATACCACGTCAAAGTCCTTTACAGGGAACCGTGCAAGAAGATCGAAGCCTGTGCCGTTTGGCATTTCCACATCAAGAAAAACAAGGTCCGGTTTTGATTCAGTTATTACTTCCACTCCCTGGGCAACATTATGGGCTTTGCCTACAACCTCCAGCGACGGGCAGTATTCTGCAATGATAGTGGTTATAAATTCCACGGCATCCTGCTCGTCATCGATAATAACAGTTTTCAGCTTCTCGTTCATGAAATAATAGGGATATGGATCTCAACGCGGGTTCCGACAGCCTCGCCTTTTCCGTTCTTAAGGTCAGTGTAAATGGTCTTTAAACTTGATCCGTACAGGGCATTAACCAGATCAAGCCGTGATGCGGCTATCTCAGTGCCCAGGGAATTGTGAACGGATTCCTTCCTGCCGTTCCTCTCCCTAGATGCTTCCCTTCCAATCCCGTTATCTTCGATCGAGCACAGAAGATGATCCTGCTTCAGCTTTATATCGATCTCAACAAATCCTTTCCCCTCCATCGGCACAAGTCCATGGTTGATCGAGTTCTCCACATACGGCTGAATAAGCATAGTCGGCACTTTATACATCAGGGGGTCGATCTCCTCATCGACATTTATTTTAAATTCAAACTTTTCCTTGAACCTGATGCATTCCAGCTCAAGGTAGAGTTTAAGCGCACCAAGGTCATCGGACAGTGGGACATATGTATGTCTTGAGTTATCAAGCACTTTCCGCATGAGGTTCGAGAACTTTGTAAGATAATTATTCGTGGCGAGCTTATCATGCTGGTACATATAGTATTGTATCGAATTGAGGGTATTGAAAATGAAATGCGGATTCATTTGTTGCCTCAGATTAGCCTGAGTTATTTCAGAGATTTGCCGGTTCATTTCGCTGATACGCCGTTTGTCTTTAAGCCTTGCGGATCTTAAAAGCAGCAGGCCTATAACAACAATCATAATTATTAAAACAGCTAATCCATAATTCAACACCCTGTTTGTCTTCAGCCTGAGCGACAGTAACTCCACCTCTTTGTTACGGGTATCCGTCTCATACCTCAGCTTTGCATCCTCAAGCCCCTTCGTGTTTTCACCGGTTATGTAAATATCATTATATTTCTTGTAAAGCACATATGATCTGAAGGCATTTGATGTATCATGCTCCAGGAGATAAAGCTTGCTCATATCTTCATAAATCCATCTCAGGTTGTAAACATCATTGCCTTGCTCACCCTGTTCAATAGCTTTGGAATAATATCTAATTGCTTTGGCTGGTTCACCCAGATCCCGGTATATCGTGCCAATATTCCCCAGGGAATTGGCTGCACCTGAATAGTTCTTGCCGGGAAGGCTGGTTTTAAGGGATTTTTCATAATAATAGAGTGCAGAATCGTACATTTTCTCAAGATAGAAATTCCAGCCTGTATTGGCGAGGGAATATCCGGTGCGGTATAAATCCCCGGTAGCCCTTGAGATCAGGACGCTCTTTTTAAGAAGGGAGTCGGCTTTCCTGAAATCCCTTACTGCAGAGGTATCAAACTCACCACAGTATAAAGTACCCAGTTTTGAATATCCATCCGCTGCGAGGACTGAGTCACCTTCCGCAAAGGCCTCATCTATGGCTGCCTGAAGATTACGGCTGTATCCGCTGAGGTCGCCAATTGACCGGAATACTGAAGCCTTTGCCAGCAGAACTTTCGGAATCATTCCCTTTAACTTCTCTTTCCTTGAAATTTCAATGCTGTTATCATAGTACTCCAGGCTTTCCTTATAGAATTTTGTAAGGTGATAATACTTTCCGAGGAATATATTGGTTCTTGCCAGGACTTTTAAATCACCCGAGGCGGCAGATTTTTTAAGTGCTTCAGAAGCTTCTTCGGATGCGGTCCTGAAATCGCCTGTCGAGTAGTGATATTCTGCTTTAAGAAGATGAAGAAGCGATGGTATTTCCAGATTCTTTTTCTCACAGATCAGCATGGCGCTGTCGATATATGCCTGCACCAGGTCGGGTTTTGAAAGAACACTGAAACCCTGCCTCGCAAAATTGTTTACAAGGGCCGTGTCTCTTTCGGCTTCAGTTGCTTTCCGTTGCAACCGTATGTCGGCAGGGACGGCTCCTGCAACTGTAAAAGCACAGAATAAGTGGAAAAGAAGTACTGATAATATCAGCCTGGAAGTTTTCATCTGAACTTGCAGAACATAAGCATTATACAAAATATTTTAAATAAACAATCCCGGAAAGTACGAATCCGGGTGATTGTTCGTACGATCCGGCCCTGATTTACAATCAAATTTAAATCATTCCTCCACGAAAAGATCAATCCGGTTTACCAATTGCAGGTTTGAGTTTACAAATCACTGTTTTTGGTAAACCCTGACATAGTCGACAAAGACCGTATCGGGGAACACAGTTGTTTCATCCGGATTTTTTGGCCAGTTGCCACCAATTGCCAGATTCAGGATGATATAGAATGGTTTGTGAAATTCAGCAGTGCTGTTTATGCTGTCCTTAATACCCACCCCGTGATATTTTATCCCGTCGAGGAACCATTTAATTGAGTCCTTATCCCATTCAACCGTGTAATTGTGGAATTGCGTAACATCACATGGTGTTCTGGCTCCGTCGGATACATGCTTTTCATTATGCCAGTGAAGAGTTCCGTACAGGATATCTTCGTCATTAATATGTTCCATAATATCTATCTCACCGCACCTGGGCCATCCTTCCTGGTGAATATTCTGTCCGAGCATCCAGAAGGCCGGCCATATTCCCTGCCCCTTCGGAAGCTTCATCCGGGCTTCGATCTTTCCGTATTTCCAGCTGTGCTTGCCGTCTGTAGTCAGGCTGGCGGACGTATATTCAGCTGTATCGAAAGTCTCTTTCCTGCCGATTATCATCAGGTTCCCATTGGCTGCAACCGAGTTTTCAATCCTGCCCTGGGTGTAGTACTGAAGTTCGTTGTTCCTGATGAATCCGGCTTCATTTCCCCATTTTTCCGGATCAGGCAATCCTGAATAGTCAAATTCATCGGACCATACGAGGTTCCATGGTTGTTCAATATTCTGACTGCAGGCAGTGAGAACAATAAAAAACAGAAATAATAATTTTTTCATAGAAAATGGTTATTGCGTGATAATAATTAAATTCATGTCACTATTTTCACCGGGAAGAATGATTATACTACTCTTGTGATTAAACAAAATTATTCAAATAAAAATAACTATTGTCCCGATTTGTGTATTATCTGTTGATTTGCAAATATAAACTATGGATGCTGAGATAACGGTAATAGGGGCCGGAGTTGTCGGGCTGGCGATTGCAGAGAACCTCTCAGCCGATCACAGCGGCATGTTCGTTGTGGAAAAGCACACTGCATTCGGACAGGAAACGAGCAGCCGGAACAGTGAGGTTATCCATGCCGGTATATACTATCCGGAAGGAAGTCTTAAATCAAGGCTTTGCGTCGAAGGGAAGAAATTGCTGTACGATTACTGCAGGAAGTACGAAATACCTTTTAATAACTGTGGAAAACTGATTGTAGCCACCGCACCCGGGGAAATATCAATAATTGAGGGGATAAGGCAAACAGCCTTCAAAAACGGGGTCGACGATCTCATTATTCTGGATCAGGGTCAGGTAAATGAAATGGAGCCTGCCATTTTTGCCCTGAAGGCCATTTTTTCGCCTTCAACAGGGATCATTGATTCACACAGCCTTATGAAGAGGTATGAGATCAATATATTGAATAACGGAGGACAGATAGCTTACGGCACTGAGGTTACCGGCATCAGGAAAATTGAAAACGGCTATCTTGTTTCCACCTTTGACCAGGAAAGCAAAAGGTTTGATTTTTCAACAAGGATCCTGATCAATTCGGCGGGGCTGACCTCCGACAAAGTATCGGAAATGGCAGGAATAGTTGATGAGAATCTTGTGATAAAGTTTTGCAAGGGAGAATATTTCAGGCTGAATCCCCCGAAGAACAGACTGATCAACAGGCTTGTCTATCCGGTCCCTGTTCATAACCTGGAAGGTATTGGCATACATGTCACCATAGATATGGGCGGCGGTGTAAAGCTGGGGCCTGATGTAACATATCTTGAATCAAATGTTTATGACTATAAGGTGTCGGCTGGAAAACAGGAGGCTTTTTTCAGGTCGGCATCGAAATTCCTTCCATTCCTTGAATTTGATGATTTATCCCCCGAAATGGCCGGAATTCGCCCAAAAATACAGAAATCCGGCGAGCCGGTCAGGGATTTTTACATTCAGGAGGAAACAAAAAGAGGCTTTCCAGGTTTAATTAATCTCATAGGCATCGAATCACCCGGATTAACTTCTTCCCTGGCTATTGCAAACTATGTAAGAAATTTAATAAGCGTCTGATTTTAATTTTATAAATTTAATGCCAGTTTTACTTTCCCAAACATTTAAAAGGACATCCAAAATGAAGTCAAAAAAATTGTTCAGGAGAACATGTATTGTTCTGTTATTTTCAATGATTGTGTTCAATATAGGGGCACAGGAGCAGAATTCAGGAACAGGATTTGTTCCTCAGGTGGGTCAGCATGGAAAGGATGTTGTATGGGTGCCAACTCCTCAGGAACTTGTTGACAAAATGCTTGAAATCGCGAATGTTACACCTGCTGATTACCTTATTGACCTCGGCTCGGGTGATGGACGAACTGTTATAACTGCAGCGAAGCTTGGAGCAAAGGCGCTGGGTGTGGAATATAATCCCGACATGGTAGCCCTGTCAAAAGAAAGCGCGGAAAAGCAGGGTGTCGCCGACAAGGCAAAATTCATGGAGGCGGATCTTTACACTATTGACCTTTCTGAAGCGACCGTGATAACAATGTTCCTTCTCCCCGATATTAACCTCAAGCTGCGGCCCAGGCTTCTTGATCTGAAACCAGGTACAAGGATTGTATCAAATACGTTTACGATGGGGGAATGGGAAGAAGACTATAAAGTAACGACAGAGGATAATTGGAACAGCTGGAATACTGCCTATCTGTGGATTATACCTGCCAAAGTGGAAGGAACATGGAAGTTGGGCAGGGATGAACTCAGCCTGACGCAGGAGTTTCAAATGGTAAAAGGTACATTGAACTCCGGAGGCAAATCAATTACCGTAAATGACGGAAGACTTAGCGGTGCTGAGATAACCTTTACCATCAACGGAGAAAAATTTACCGGGACGGTAAATGGCGATAAAATGCTGGGCACAGCGGTTAATACCTCAAAGGGTTCAATGAGAGACTGGACGGCCACCCGATGAATCAGCCGCAGATCGCGACCTTACTGAGATTTGTTTTTCAATAGCTTCTGGAGATCTGCGAGTTCATCGCGGAATCTTGCTGCCTGGATAAAATCAAGCTCCGAGGCAGCTTTTTCCATATTTTTCCTTGTTTTTTCAACTGCTTTTTCAAGGGCTTCCCGGTTCATGTATCTGACAACAGGATCAGCGGCAATATCAGGTCTTTCTGGTTCAACATAAGCCTTGACGGGAATACCCTGCTTGCTGAGTCCCCTCAGGATGGTCCCTGTTTTCTTCACTATCTGTGTGGGCGTGATCCCCATGCTTTCATTGTATTTCAGCTGTTTTTCCCTCCTCCTGTTTGTCTCATTGATGGTTTCCTTCATGCTTCCGGTTATCACATCGGCATACATGATTACTTTCCCGTTCAGGTTTCGCGCTGCCCTTCCTGCCGTCTGCGTCAGGGATCTTGCTGACCTTAGGAATCCCTCCTTGTCCGCATCCAGGATCGCAACAAGAGATACCTCCGGCAGATCAAGGCCTTCGCGGAGAAGATTGACCCCGACCAGTACATCGAAGTCGCCAGTTCTCAGGCCTTCCAGGATATCGATGCGTTCGAGTGTGTCGATGTCTGAATGGATATATCGGCATTTGATCCCGTATTTCAGAAGATAGGCCGCAAGTTCTTCCGCCATTCTTTTTGTTATGGTTGTCACCAGTGTCCTCTCCCCTGCCCCGGCCCTGGTTCTTATTTCACCCATCAGGTTATCGATCTGGTTGATGCTCGGCCTGACATCTATTGGCGGATCCAGCAGACCTGTGGGTCTGATTACCTGGTCAACAACAACTCCTTCGCTCTTCTCGAGCTCAAAATCGGCCGGAGTTGCGCTCACATAGATTGTCTGACCTGTAAGCGACTCGAATTCCTCTATCCTCATAGGCCGGTTATCAAGTGCGGCCGGCAACCTGAACCCGTATTCCACAAGGGTCTGCTTCCTCGAATGGTCCCCTCCGTACATGGCCCTGATCTGAGGCACGCTTACGTGGCTTTCATCAATTACTGTAATGAAGTTTTCGGGAAAGTAATCAAGGAGACAGAATGGTCTTGTTCCGGGATTCCTGCCGTCAAAATACCGCGAGTAATTTTCAATGCCGCTGCAATATCCAAGCTCCTTTATCATTTCCAGGTCATACGATACCCGCTGTTCAAGCCTTTTCGCTTCTTCTCGTTTTCCCGTGTCATTAAAATAGGTTACCTGCCTCATGAGGTCATCCTGGATCTGACCTATTGCCTGATTGATTCGTTCCCTGGTTGTCACGAAAATATTGGCCGGGTATATCATATACTCGTTTAAGACATCTATCCTGCGTCCGTCAGCCGGATCAAATGAACTGATCTCCTCAACCTCATCGCCAAAGAACGCTACACGGATGGCAATGTCAGTATAGGCCGGGAATATATCAACCGTATCACCCCTGACCCTGAAGGTGCCATGTTTGAATTCAAGCTCATTCCTGGAATAAAGGCTGTCCACCAGCTTCCTCAGGAAAAGGTTCCTTCCCACTGTTTGTCCCTGCCGGATATGTACTGTGTTTGAATGAAAATCGTCGGGATTGCCAATTCCATATATACATGAAATTGAGGAGACGACAATCACGTCTTTCCTGCCCGAGAGCAGGGCGGAGGTGGCGCTGAGCCTCAGTTTCTCTATTTCTTCATTTATTGAAAGATCCTTTTCAATATATATATCGGAGACCGGGAGATATGCTTCCGGTTGATAATAGTCGTAATATGATACAAAGTACTCAACCCTGTTTTCAGGGAAAAACTGCCTGAATTCCCCGTATAACTGTGCGGCGAGAGTCTTGTTGTGGCTCAGTACAAGTACCGGACGCTGAACCCTTTCAATCACGTTTGCGATTGTAAAGGTTTTTCCTGATCCTGTAACGCCAAGAAGCGTCTGATACGGGACACCCGTATTCAATCCGTTCACAAGCTGTGATATGGCTTCGGGCTGGTCGCCGGTCGGCTGAAAGTCGGAAATGAGTTTGAATTCCATAATAATTCAAAAATAACTTATCTTTTTGAAATATGTTCGGGATAAAAAAGGTTGAGTTTTTGTAATTTATTTGTTATATTGGTTTCCTGCTTCACGTTAACCGGCCTTGCGGATATTTTCGGGAATTGACCAAATATGAGGAGATCCTTCTTCGGAATGTTTTGCCTGACAATCTGGCTATTCAGTTTTGGATTGTTCCTGACTGAAACGACATCAGCCCAAAATTTTAATATTCAAACGTTTACTACCAGGGATGGCCTGTCGCACAATGAGGTCAGGGGAGTAGCCCTCGATAGTCTTGGCTTTCTGTGGATCGCGACATGGGACGGTCTGAGCAGATATGACGGACATTCTTTCAGAAATTATTTTCACAATCCGGATGACTCATTAACCATCCCCTATTTTTCTATTCAGAATGTTCTTGTTGACGGCGGAGGCAATTTATGGCTGGTAACTGATGTAGGAACGGTTGCCAGATATGACCGGGACAAAGATATTTTCAAAGCAACCGGGATTACCAAAGACAGCTTGCCGGAACGATTTAAAAATATTAGCGTTGATGAGTCAGGTTATATGTGGCTTCTGGATTCAGACAGAATTTTCAGGCATGATTTCACAAAAAACATTTTTGAAAGATATGACCTTTGTGATAAGGACGGATCATTGTCGGAAGTGCTATCCGGTGATGTAACTTATTCAGTTTCAACGATAGAGGATAACAAGGTCTGGATCGTATCTTCGGAAATCTATGAGTTTGAGAAGTCATCCGACAATAAGTTAATATTAAAAAACGAATACCGGATTTCTGAAAGTGATCAGCTGGACGGTATAGATTTTGGTTTTTCCTTCTGGTATAGGATATATCATTCAGAATCAGGCAGGAAGTGGATCTTTTCCAATGTGGGATTGTTTTTACTGGAAAAAGAAACCGGAATCTTCAGGGAGTTCAGGGCCCCTTTTCCCGGAAATGAATTCAGCGGCAGGGGCTGCCTTTCCTGGTCATGGTATAACGGCGGTCTTTGGTTATATAACATGGATGAAACAAGGTTGTCGCATATACCTGATAATTACTGCCGGTTGCTGAGAGGGGTATTCTGTCAGAACAAAGATCTGATCTGGTTCTCGAGCCATTCCTTAACCGGGGCTGCCCTGGGCCTTACCAGGGTTGTTTTCACTCCTGATTATTTCAAGGACTACCCCCTGCCGGGGGAGGAAAACAATGTCCGGGCAGTATATGCTGTGGCAAGGGATACAGACAATAATATATGGGTGGGAATGAGGGGAAAGGATCCCCTGATGCGGATAACACCTGATTCAAAGACATTGAAAGTCAGGATCCCGGATTATTCAGACAGGATTGACGCCGGGGCCATCAGATCCATTACCCCGACAGATGAGGGGATATGGATTGGGTTTTTCATGAAATTACTCCTTTTTTACAACTTCAGTTCAGGGGAGATTTCACTGTATAATCCGGATGCACATTGGTACAGGCCATTGGCAGTTGATAACAACGGAGATCTCTACCTCAATGGCGGAACGGACAACAAAACGCTGATCAGATTTTGCCCTGATCTGCAAATGATAACCGACTCAATTTTTTATTCCTCCAAATCCCCCATCTATAAAATTGTGATCGATCCCGGCGGGATTGTATGGTGTGGCATGAACGGCAGTTTAGTAATGAAATACGATCCGGCTACACGAAAGGTAGAATCCTTCATTTTGTCAAAAGGAAAGTATAATGTAGAAGATATTTGCGTCGGAGAAAATGGCGAACTCTGGTTGGCCCTTCTTGGAGGAGGAGTCTGCAACTTTGACCCGGTTACAGGCCGGAAGAAATTTTACACCACATCCGGCGGACTCGCAAATAATATGACTTATTGCATCCTGAAAGACAACTCAGGCAATATATGGGTATCGACAAATACAGGGATATCAAGAATCAATCCGGAAACAGGTAATATCCGGAGCTTTGGCCTGAATGAAGGCCTGAACATCATTGAATTCAACTCGGGCGCCTCGTATACCTGCAAGGATGGAGAATTCCTTATGGGAGGCATGGGTGGTCTGGTTGGCTTCTATCCTGACGAAATCAATAAAGCGGTATCCGAATCCGGCGACCAGAAAGTAATAGTTACCGAAGTAAGTGTTTCCGGTAGGGAAAAGCATTTCAGGCAGACACCGTGTGATCCGGATACCATTCTCTTCAATAAAGGGGATAACAATTTTAAACTCTATTTCTCTTCGTCTGATTTTGTCAATTCTGCAAATACACTATTCAGGTATAAGCTTTCAGATGTAAACAGGGATTGGGTTGAAGCAGATTCCAGGAACAGGAATATCAGCTATGCCAACCTGAAACCGGGATGGTATAACTTTCAGCTGCAGGCAACCGACCGTAATGGTTCCTGGGCAGCCTCAAGGGAGATCAGAATTAAATTTCCGCCTTATTTTTACCAGACTCTGTTATTTAAGATCTCCGTAACACTCTTTCTCCTTTTACTCGTCACCAGCATGATCCTTATCTATATCAGGCAGCTGAAACAGCGCGAAGCACAGAAACAGGATGCACTGAGACTACAGTCACTGAGGGGGCAGATGAATCCCCATTTTATTTTCAACTCGCTCAATTCAATAAATTATTTCATTTCAAATAATGATAAGCTCTCTGCAAACAGGTATATAGCCGATTTTTCAAAGCTTATCAGGTCAATACTGCACAACCTGAGTCATGATTACATCACCCTCGAAAAAGAGATCGAGTCGGTTGAGGATTATCTGAAGATAGAGCATCTGCGGTTTGGAGACAAGTTTGATTACCAGGTGATTGTTGAAAAAGCGAGCGGTTACGAAAATGTAAAGGTATCTCCTGGTCTTATCCAGCCCTTTATCGAGAATGCCATCTGGCATGGCGTAAGGGGTCTTGAAAACAGGAAAGGCAAGATCGAGGTCTGGTTTGGATACAAATACGGACATCTCGCCTGTATGGTGAAGGATGACGGTATAGGAAGAAAAAAGGCTGAAATGCTCAGGTCCTCAAATGATCAGAAAAAATCAAAGGGGATTTCAATAGTGCATGAGAGACTGAGGATCATTAACGGACTACAGAAAAGCCATTACCAGATAATTATTGCTGACTTGCATCCGGACAGAACTGAAACTGGCACTTTGGTTGAGATCGATATCCCGGTTTTCAGGGAGTTGACTTATTAATATCTGCCTGATCTTTAATAATTAAAGATTTATTAACACCTTTCGGGCACTGCCGAATTTATCAACTTCTGTTTGGAATACTAAATAACTTTAGCTAACTTAACATCCTGTTGGGCTAAAGTTGTAACCGGGAAGATACTGTTCCTGAAAAAGTCGGTTTATGTTACGTACAATAGTCATAGATGACGAAAAGCTCTCCAGGGAAGTCCTGTACAACTATCTTAAAGAATATTGCACTGATATTGAAGTTATTGCAAAAGCTTCATCGGTAAAAACAGCATATAAAGCCATCAGGAAATTCTCACCTGATCTTATCTTCCTGGATATTGAGATGGCGGACGGGAAAGGATTTGACCTGCTTACATTGTTTGACAGGATAGATTTCAAGATCATTTTCGTGACAGCCTATTCGGATTACGCGGTTAAGGCTTTCAGGTTCAGCGCCGTTGATTACCTGCTGAAGCCAGTTAAGATAGATGAGCTCAGGGATGCCGTGGAGAGGGTCAAAATATTGAACAATCATGTTCCTGATTCGCGAAACCTGACAGCTCTTATCAACAACATCAAAACAGGATCCAAGGTTATGCCAACCCTGGTCATACCTCATTTAAAGGGCTTTGAGGTATTGAAGATCCACGAGATTATAATGTGCCAGGCTGAAGGATACTGTACAAATTTATACCTTACGGGGAACAGGAAGGTCATAAGCTCAAAGAACCTTAAACATTTTAACTCATTATTGGAGGACCACAATTTCATAAGAGTCCACCACTCCTACCTCGTTAATGTCAATCATGTCACAAGTTTCACAAGGCAGGGAGAGATCATCCTTACGGGGGGTGTAAAGGCAAGCCTGGGAGACTCCTACAAAACTGATTTTGTAAGGGTTCTCGGCCGAAAATAATGCTTTTACGGAAACCTCCGTCGCATGGCCATCGGAAGCGATTTGTTTAATGTATGAAAAATGATCGGAATTTTCTGGTTAATCTGCTATCTTGTTCTTAATTTTGTCGTGAATATTCGCACCACAAATGTACAAATGAGAAGACTCGTTATCCTGGTGCTCTTATTGGCGACCGGACTTGTAAAGCTTCATGGGCAACCATCCCCTCCGGTACCTGGTGTTCCCACACAACCGACCTGCGAAACACCTTCGGGCAGCGTCGTTTTATCCGGGTTGCCCGAACCGGGAAGCTGGACAATTAATCCGGGATCAATTTCCGGATCGGGATCGACCACAACGATTTCGGGTCTCGGTCCCGGGACTTACAACTTTACGGTGACAAATGATGCATTAGAGACTTCGGCTGCATCAGATGATGTGATCATCAATGCGTTACCAAACCCGCCTGAAGCAGCCACCGTTACCATCACACAACCGACCTGTGCGGTTACAACAGGTACGATAGAAATTCTAACCCCCGTGGGTGCATACGAATATAATATTGATGGAGGAGTCTGGCAGGCTTCGACAACTTTTGCCGGTGTATCGTCCGGCCTGCACACTCTGCTTGTGAGATCGGCCACCGACAATACCTGTGTATCACCACCGGCTTCAGCGACAATAGATGAACCGCCACCAGACCCGGCAGCTGCAACATTTGATATCACCCAACCCACTTGCGCGGAGCCCACAGGCACCATAATCATTACAGCTCCCACAGGCAGCTTCGAATATAATCTCGATGGAGGGACATGGCAGGCGGGAGTAACTTTCACCGGGGTACCAGCCGGCCTGCACACCATACTTGTCAGATCAACCACAGACAATGCATGTGTTTCCGATCCGGTCTCTGCAAATGTAGAATCACCTCCTTTAATACCGGATGCTCCCGTAGCCGGAACGATAACAGACCCGACATGTAACGTTTCTACAGGCAGTGTTGTACTTAACGGATTACCGGCCGCAGAAACCTGGACCCTGACCAGGGATCCAGGCGGCATTACTTCAACAGGAACAGGAGCTACAACTACGGTAACAGGACTTTCTGCCGGAACCTACACATTTACGGTTACAGGTGCTTCTGGATGTACATCAGAATCATCAGGAAATATTGTTATCAACCCCCAACCCTCAACACCTACAGCGCCCATTGTTGGAACAGTAACTCACCCAACCTGCACTGTGGCAACCGGCAGCGTAGCAATAAGCGGATTGCCTTCCTCAGGTACCTGGACCGTAACCGGAAATCCCGGTGCTGTAACCTCAACCGGAACAGGGACAGGCACAACTATATCAGGTTTGGTAGCAGGCACATATACCTTCACTGTGACAAATGAATCAGGCTGTATCTCTGGCGCTTCGGGCGATGCAGTTATAAATTCACAGCCTGCAACTCCTTCTGCACCTTCACCCGGTACTGTAACACAACCCACCTGCACAGTCCCAACCGGCAGTGTGGTGTTAAACGGATTGCCGGCAACAGGCACGTGGACCCTGACCAGAAATCCCGGAGGTATTACTTCAACCGGAACAGGGACAACCACTACGGTGACTGGACTTGCTGCCGGAACATACACATTTACAGTCGCCGGCACCTCGGGATGTACCTCAGGGTCGTCAGCGAATGTTGTTATCAATCCGCAACCAGCAACACCAACGGCACCGACAGTAGGAACAATAACTCAGCCAACCTGCACAGTGGCGACCGGCAGCGTGGTATTAGGCGGATTACCTTCAACAGGGACATGGACGTTAACCTGGAACCCCGGTGGTAATACCTCGACCGGAACAGGTACAGGTACGACCGTATCGGGTCTGGTTGCAGGAACATACACCTTTACAGTTGCAAATGCATCGGGCTGTATCTCACCCTCCACAGGCAATGTGGTTATAACTTCACAACCGTCAACACCCTCCGCCCCGGTCACCGGAACTGTAACACAACCCACCTGCACAGTTTCGACCGGCAGCGTTGCATTAAGCGGGTTGCCAGCCACAGGTACATGGACTTTGACAAGAAATCCCGGAGGTATTACTTCAACCGGAGCAGGGACCACCACTACGGTAACTGGACTCGCTGCCGGAACGTACACATTTACAGTCGCCGGCACTTCGGGATGTACCTCAGGGTCGTCAGCGAATGTTGTTATCAATCCGCAACCAGCAACACCAGCGGCTCCAACGATAGGAACAATAACTCAGCCAACCTGCACAGTGGCGACCGGCAGCGTGGTATTAGGCGGATTACCTGCAACAGGGACATGGACATTAACCAGGAATCCCGGTGGAAATACCTCGACCGGAACAGGTACAGGTACGACCGTATCGGGTCTGGTTGCAGGAACATACACCTTTACAGTTGCAAATGCTTC
>Ga0105101_10000598_pt1 | contig 15179 bp, 10 predicted proteins | sample PPLLak21cMay2015_2_FD_87037 | JGI IMG/M metagenome (GOLD analysis project Ga0105101, IMG submission 87037) | Freshwater sediment microbial communities from Prairie Pothole Lake near Jamestown, North Dakota, USA - PPLs Lake P8 Core (1) Depth... | ecosystem: Environmental > Aquatic > Freshwater >... | reverse complement strand
GATATTTTTAAGGTTCACTTCAAACCCCGGATTTCGGAAGAAAACCTGGTGAAAACCGGAAGAATTGCCAGCGTGATTATTATTGCTGTTGCAGCCTCGATTGCGTCATTGCTGACAGGTATCGAACAGGTTTTTCAGTTCATTCAGGAATATACCGGTTTGGTAAGCCCTGGTATTACAGCCATGTTCGTATTAGGTATTTTCTGGAAAAAAACAACCGCGAAAGCTGCATGGATTGCTGTTCTTATAACCCTTCCGGTACCTCTTATTCTAAAATGGATCTTTCCCGGTATGCCGTTCCTTGATAATATGGTATTCTCGTTTCTGATAATCAGCGGTCAGATGATTCTCGTATCGATTCTTGATAAAAGCAAACAGGCTCAAACCTCTATATGGGAACTGCCTGAAGGTATCTTCAAAAATTCCGACAGGATATTTAAATGGCTGTCGTTGGGTATATTGTTGATACTTTGTCTTTTATATTCATTTTTCTGGTAACAGTTGCTGAATGGATGCAGCCACGGGGAGTTGAAAAATATGGAAGCGACGGAAGCATTTTTATTGTACGGATTCACTGGAACAGAAAAAATCGCTTATTTACAGATTAAATTCTTAATATCTTAGCTAAATAATCTGCAAAACCATGGAAACCGTTTCAGATGAGAATCTGTAAAATATATAAAATCAAAACCAATGAATAAATTACATCTATGTTTTTTAACTGCTCTCCCCAAAAACACATTGAGCCTGGGGTCAGCATGGGATATGGATTCACAATATAGATGCAGATAGCAAAGGCAATATCTATACAGGCGAGGTACTTACAGGGAAACGTGTACAAAAGTTTATATTAACAAAAGAAATTTAATGAAAAGGATTTATTTCATCTTAGGATTGGTTTTGTTTTCTTCTTTGATTTCAATGGCTCAAAGTAGAAATACGAAAATCTTTACAATGTTCAGTTCAAAAGGTTGTGGGTGCACGGGATCCGGAGGGGCTCCGATGACTTTTACGACAAATGAACAGGTTATATATGCTCTTCAGCAGGCTTGCAATAGTGTAGAATTCGTCTTATGGAATGGTACACGCAGCGCTGCCTGTGATGAGATACAGAGTAAAAAAGAAAATTATGATGGAGTACTGATCATCGGGGAGATTGACGGAGACTACCGGCTGGCTTTCACCGGACTGCCAACAATAGTTGTCTATAATCTCTGGGAATTTATGGTTAATCCATATAACCTTTTTGCAACCGGGAAAGTACAACAGGACGGAATCCTCAAGGGAGGTGCTGACTATCAGGATGTAAAAATCTTAACAGCACGGCTGGACAGAAGGAATGTATGTAATCCGGCAGTGAGGGAATCCATGTTCAACGATCTTGTGTATAAAATTAACCTGATCAGGGTAATAAAAGAGCTCGGGGAAACCAGAATACTCATGGTAAAAAGAACTAAGGATGAGATTATTTCACAGGTAAATTACAGGGGCGACGTAACTCAAAAATTCCCCCCGGATCATAATGACCGTTATCTGCAAAGTTTTAAGAAAATATTCGGTGCAGAAATTGTTCCGGTAGAGGTTGAGGAATTTTATGACACATATAAAAAAATTAATATAACGAATGCCGAAAAACTTGCAGATCAATGGATCAGGGCCGCCCGTAAGGTAGAAGCTTCAAGGACTGAGATAACAAAGACAGCCAGGGGATATCTTACTTTTGAGGCACTGAGGGAAAAATATAATTGCAATGCTGTATCAACCCATATCAGATCGGTTACAGGAAGTGGTAAACTTGAAGATCTGTACAATCCAGGTTTGGGTTTTGAACTTGGATTCAAAACCAGAGGTATACAGGCTGTATGCCAGAATTATCCGGATATACTTATGAGCCAGGTTCTGGCATATTTGCTGACCGGCAGACCCAGTATGCTCGGTGACTTCATATACGACATTGACAACTCGGTAGAGATTGTTCTTCATTGCGGAATACCTGTAAATCCATATGGTGATGAACGGAGGATTCCTTATACTATAAGGACTCATGCGGAAAGTCCCGTCAGAGATAAGCCTGAAGTACCGGGTTCTTCAACAGGAATTACGGCAGAATGGCCTGCAGGTAACCCTGTTACCTTCTGGGAGATTCATTCCTTAAACAGGAAGATCAGATTACATACCGGTGAAGTTGTAAATGGCCATGCAATCTACAACGGCGGAGAGGACATCGACAATGTAATGTGCACGGCTAAAATAATTGCCAGGGTTAATAATCCCGTCAAACTAAGGGAACAGCATATGCCTGCTTTATATGGGATTCATACAGTAGCTACTCTTGGTGACCTGAGACAACAGATTAAAGACATTTCAACCTTGCTTGGCCTGGAAACTGTGGAATCAGACAGATAATTGAAATACATAAATTGATTATTAATTATACCTAAACTAATATTAATATGAAAAACTCCCGCAGAAATTTCTTAAAACTTACCGGACTGACAGGTTTTGGTTTAGCCGGAAACAGTCTTATTAAAGTACTGGGCGCCGAACCTAAAATACTCAATAAATCAGACAATTACGATTTTCCAGAGCAGGCAGCAGGCCAAAGCAGCAGGCATTTTAATATGTCTGGTTATTCAGCACCCAAACTTGAAACTGTAAGAATCGGATTCATTGGTCTCGGCAGCAGAGGCCCAGGTCACGTATCAAGTATGAGTTATCTTGAAGGGGTTGAAATCAAGGCTTTATGTGACATTGTCCCGGAAGAGGTCGAAAAAACCAGAAAAAGGATTGAATCAACCGGATTTAAACCTGACCTTTATTCAGGTGATGCTGAAGCATGGAAAAAGATGTGCGACAGGAACGATATAGACCTGGTATATATCTGTACCCCCTGGGATATGCACACTCCAATGGCAATATATGCTATGGAGCACGGCAAACATGTCGCTATCGAGGTCCCTGCTGCCGTAAATATGGAAGAATGCTGGCAGCTTGTGGAGACATCCGAGAGAACCCGGATGCATTGCCAGATGATGGAAAACTGCTGTTATGACTTTTTTGAGTTACTGACCCTGAATATGGCGAGACAGGGATTTTTTGGAGAATTGGTACATGGTGAGGGCGCATATATACATAACCTGCTAAATAGCAATTTTAATAAAAAAGGATACTGGGATATGTGGCGTCTGAGAGAAAATTCGGGCAGAAGAGGGAATCTGTATCCGACACACGGATTAGGTCCGATATGCCAGGTTATGGACATTAACAGGGGCGATAAAATGGAATTCCTGGTTGCTGTTATGAGCAGGGATTTCCAGATGAACGATATGGCTAAAAAACTGGCTGCTTCAGACGATTTCTACAAACAATTTGTCGATAATCCGTACAGGGGTAATATGACAACCACCACAATTCTGACGAGTAAGGGGCGGACCATTATGGTGCAGCATGATGTTACCTCCCCGAATGTCTATTCCAGGATTCATAAAGTGAGCGGAACAAAAGGCGCTGCTTTAAAATACCCGCTGCCAGCTAAAATATCAATCGGTGACGAATGGGTTTCGGATGAAGAATTAAAAGCGATTGAAGAAAAATACACACCGGCGATTGTCAGGAAGGTTGGTGAAATGGCAAAGAAAGTCGGTGGTCATGGTGGTATGGACTTCCTTGAAAACTGGCGGCTGATAGATTGCCTCCGCAATGGTCTCCCGCTTGATCAGGATGTTTATGATGCCGCTCTATGGAGTGCAATTGCACCCTTAAGTGAATGGTCAGTATCGCATAAGTCAAAACCTGTAAAGGTTCCGGATTTCACACTTGGATCATGGCAGATGAATGCGCCGGTGGATCTGTCGCTTGAGAAAGGTGGAAATACAAAAGTGGTAAGATAGGTCAGGATCCTGTACTTGTTGTTTGGTACTGGGTACTGGGTACTGGGTCCTGGGTCCTGGGTCCTGTCACTTGAGAAAGACTATTGAAATATAAACCCAAAATCATGAAAAACATTGATGAAGTAAATTCCGTAAGAAATCAAAATGCGACTTTCCCGAATGTTCATCGGCTGATGTCAAAAAGGTTGATCCTGCTAGCTGGCATTCTAACAATGGTATTATCAGCCTGTAGCAACAAAGATGTTACTGTTTGGATAGCAATTCCCTGGCAGCAGGTTTTGCAAAATACTCCGCCGGGTGATGTCCGGTCTGTGACAATTAAAGCTGCATCCAACGAGTACGAACCATTCCGGCTCATTGTGCATAATTCAGGAAAAATCAATCTGACTGATCTAAATGTTACAGTCAGCAATTTGAAAAGCAACGATGGTGAAATTACTGCAACAAATATTAAGCTTTATCGTGCAAACTATCTCAATGTCACGAAACCCAGTAACCGTTCGAAAAATCCGGCAGGATTTTATCCCGACGCGCTGATCCCTTTTATTGAATCAGCAGTGGTTAAGAATGTATCTGATCAGGTAACCTATGTTGCGGCACCCTTTAGTGTCGATACCGCAAGTAATGCAGAGATCTGGTGTGATCTGTATGTGCCTGATGTGACAAAACCCGGAACATACAGCGGCGAAGTGACTCTTGCAAAAAAGAAGAAAAAGATAGCAGAGATACCGGTAACCCTTATTGTATGGGATTTTGAGTTGCCCGCTGAGATTGCAATGCTTTCCCATTTTGGCAGTCTTAACAGCGCTGCAGTAAAACTTATGGGGATTGAGGCTGGTGGCAGGGAGTTTCTGGAAATGGAGGATCTTTATAATAAAGAGTTGCTTAAGCATAGGGCAGTCCCCAGCACACCAGGAAATATCTGGCCGGAATGGAATGAAAAGGATGGTATCATTGAACGGGGAGAAGCCGAACTTTTAAAGAAACTGATTGAAGTTGATCACTTTAATACGATTGATATACCTTTTCGTTACAAAGATGAACCAAAAAAATGCAAGGCTTATCTGGCTGCAACAGCGAAGTGGCTTAAGAGCCTGGGATACCTCGATAAAGCATACATCTATCTTGAGGATGAACCAAACGACGCCAAAGAGTATGCTGTCGTCAGACAACAGGGTGCTCTTATTAAGGCAGCTGATCCCGGTATTGCCCGTTTGTGTACAGAACAAACTATAACCAGTGATCCTGAATGGGGTAACCTGTACGGTGCGGTTGATATCTGGTGCCCCCTGTGGGGTTTATGGGATGAAAAAACGGCTGTTGAACGACTCGCGAAAGGTGAAAAATTATGGAGTTATACTGCTCTCTGTCAGAGAGCTGAAGGGACTCCATGGTGGCAGGTAGATATGGATCCGATCAATTTCATAGTACCGATGTGGCTGAGCTGGCACTATGACATAACAGGATTCCTTTATTGGTCAAGCGTATACTGGGGCCCTTACGGCTCACTCCAGGGAGTCTGGGAAGCCCCGTATTTCAGGAAAAATTTCTGGGGAGAAGGCATGCTGCTTTATCCCGGACAGCCTGCGGGGGTTAAAGGATTTGTGCCATCAATAAGATTAAAACTGTACAGAGAAGCTGCAGAAGATTATGAATACATGGTATTGGCGGCTAAATCCGGGAGGAGTGATGAAGTGGATAAGATCGTGAACAGCCTGGTAACCAATTTTCAGCAGTGGAACAGGGATAACGCAGCTTACGCTGATGCCCGCGAAAAACTCGCGGATCTAATCATGAAATAAGTCTGCATTTTTTACAATCAAAGATGCATTGAAATGTCAGTTGAGGAGCATCGTTTCTACGATATTCGCAGGTGGGTAATCGGACCTCAGGCTTACATTCCGTGATTTTTAAATATTTGCTTTAATATGCTCATAAAAGTATCTGATCTTCTGAATCTTGCACTTCTTGGAAGTCTGTCTGCCGGAGCATCCGGTAATCCTGTATCCGGAGAGGTTCAAAAACCTAATATCCTGTTCATAATCACCGATGACCAATCTCCCTTTTCGCTAAGGGCAAATGGAAATCAGGTTTGTCATACGCCAAATATCGATAAACTTGCGGCAGAGGGTATGGTTATAACCGCCGCTCACATTATGGGCTCATGGATGAGTGCTGTATCGACACCTTCCCGATGCCAATTGATGACCGGACGAAATGTCTGGAGAACTATGGGATTACCGGGTCCTCAATCAGGCAAAATAGTTCATAACGCGGAAGCAGACAATGCAGCAATAAATCCTGACGATCCGGCATATTTCAGCATGCCTGCAATTTTTAACCGGGCAGGATATGTGACATTCCGAACATGCAAAAGAGGAAACAGCTATGAAAATGCTAACAGGCTGTTCACCTGGCGCTATGATAAAGCCTGCACACAGGCAGATGATGAGAACGGAAGTAAATGGCACGGAGACAGGGTAATGGAATTTCTGGAGCTGAGAGAATCCCAGGCAATGAAGCAACCATTCCTTGTTTATTTTGGTTTTTCTCATCCGCATGATCCCAGATATGGGAAACCGGAATTTTATAATAAATACGGTGCATTTGATGAACCGCCTTCCTTGCCTGACCCGGAAGCACCTCCGCTCCCCGTTAATTATCTTCCTGTACATCCCTTCAGGCATGGTAACGATAATGGAAGGGATGAAACACTTGTACAGGGTGTTATGACAAGACGTGATGAAGCTGCAATAAGAAATGAAACCGGGAGAATGTATGCCTGCATTGAAAATATAGATAACCAAATAGGGCGTGTAATAAACAAACTTAAAGAAATGAATGAATTGGACAATACTTATATATTCTTCACGGCAGATAATGGCATCGCAGTTGGACGACATGGATTGATGGGGAAACAAAACCTGTATGAACACAGTTGGAGAGTCCCTCTGATTGTCAAGGGTCCGGGAATAGAACCAGGTTCCCGTGCACCTGGAAATACCTATTTGATGGATGTTTTGCCTACCTTATGCGAGCTGGCTGGTCTGAAAAAGCCGGAAGCCTGCGACGGGAAGAGCTTTACAGCAGTATTAAAAGGCAAATCCAAAACTATAAGAAATGTAATGTATGGAGCCTTTACAATACGTGATCCCAAACCGGTACCGGTAACAGGCTCAAAACCAGGTATTCGTGCAGTAAAAAAAGGTGCCTGGAAATTGATCAAATACGATGTTTATGATGGCCAGATCCATGAAACCCAGTTATTCAATTTAAAGAAAAATCCAAACGAGTTATTGAAAGAACACCATGATACTTCTATAATTCAACTGACTGGGAACATACCGGAATCCTGCCAGATTGACCTGGCAGAAGATCCAAAATATGCCGGCAGATTGAAAAAGATGGAGAAACTGCTGCTGGAACAGCAAATAGTGAATAATGATCCCTACCGGTTATGGAATCAACCGGCAATGGTTAAGTAATGCTCTGTCAAGTGAGAATGGCCAAATAACTTTTCTTTTTAACCTGAGTTATTATTATGTGAGCTTTAAACAGTAGGTATGCACATCAAATGATACGTAATTGTATTAATCTTTGTTAAGAATTACATTTACAATAAACTATTTATTGTTGATATAAACAATTTTATATTTGAACCTCTATAGTTGAAGCGATTACCATTCATGGAAGCCGCGGATGAAAGCAAAAATAACGGAGGCCGGCCGGCTGAAATGGCAGCAGTTATGGTTAGGGCAAGAAACGCAAAGGACAGGCTGAAACTGTAAGTGAATCGGTTAATATACTATAAATAATTAAATTTCATATTGTTATGAAGAATGAGTTAAATGCCAGGAGAATTCTGTTTACCGGTGCAATATTATCTGCATTTCTGTTCCTGGTTTTCAGCCAGAGTGCTGATGCTGCCCTGCGTGCAGGTGTATCAAAGGTAAATATTACAAAGGATAAGCCTTCAGGGCTGGTTAATGATCCCTTGTATACCAGGATACTGGTGCTGGATGATGGTAAAAGCAAAGCCATTGTAATTACAATGGATATTATAAATATCGGTATGGCAGAATTGTCTCAGATCAGAACCCGTATTCAGGCCGAGCTCGGGATCAGCGTAAATAATGTAATGGTAAATGCTTCCCATAATCATTGGGTAAATGGCCAGCTGGCTGATGATTATGCAGACAGAACCGTTAAAGGGGTGATGGAAGCAGTGCGGAAGATGGTCCCTGTAAAGGCAGGGGGAGGCGCAGGTATTGAAAACAGAATCACGATGAACCGCAGGCTTTTGCTTACAAATGGGAAGGAATGGACCATACGACGCGCAACATCTGAACCCCAGGACCATATGGTCAAAGGAATAGCTGAAGGATTTGACCCGGAAATAGGCATTCTGCGCATTGATCGGACCGACGGAAAACCTCTTGCCGTACTATTCACTTTTGCTGACCATAATTATACCGGTGTACCTAACAGAGGAGCCACTGCAGGATTTCCCGGTTTTGCATCAAAGATAATAGAAGAGAACCTGGGTAGCGGAACAGTTGCTCTTTTCATGCAGGGAGCCGCCGGTGATATAACGCCTGTCCTATATAAAGATGTAAATGCCCCCAGGCAGGATGAAGTGCATGGTACATTACTGGGGTTAAGTACTTTACAAGGGTGGAGAAATACTGCGGTAAAGAAAAATGCCACTATAACTATTCTAAGGGAAGAATTATCATTACCGGCCAGAACTGACATTCAGAGACATATTGATACCCTTGAAGCCCGGAAAGCTGTTATCCTTGACTATTTTAAAGGAGAGGGCTGCGGAGCTCACGGAGCAGGAACAAAGCTGAACTTTAAAGCTTTTTTACCACTTTATATCAAATATTTGATTTCGCCGGACTATCCTTCTGATTACTCTTACAGGTACATGCAGGAAAAAAAGATTGAGATAAACGATCTTGAGATGATGGATGCAGATAACAAAAGGGATATGGAAAAATATCTGAACTGCATTTATAAGATGGAAGAATTACTTGTAACAGAGGCAAATCTGGGATACCTTAAAAACAGTAAACCCCAGAATCCGGTCAAAGCTGAAATAATGGGATTGAAAGTAGGAGACTTTGTTCTGATCACATTTTCAGGAGAAGTGTTTTCCCAAATCGGACTTAATATCAAAAAGGCATCGCCTTATGAGAATACATTTGTTTCCGGCTACACAAATGGCTCGGTAGGTTATTCGCCAACTATCGATGCGTACAACGGAGATGCTTATGAAGTTTCATTATCAAAGCTGGCTCCCGAATGGCAGAAAATATTTGAAGACAAAGCACTGGAAATACTTGAAAAGCTATAATTCTGTCATTAACAGACAGTAAAAAATTCAGACAACCAATAACAACGAAAGCAGCATTCAAAATAGCAAGAAAGAAACTAACACGCAGATTTTTTATTGGGACAGCAGTGTTGCTATAATTAATAATCTTAAGGATGCACATGAATTATTAGCCTGAACAATAGAGAAAATCAACATCAATTTTAATGTATAAATACAATGACAAAAAAAAGTAATTTAACAACTCGCCGTGAGTTCATCTCGAAAACAGGAATTGCTGCGGCTGGTATAACGATCGGAGCGTCCGGAATCAGTTCCGTAAGCTGTGGCAGGTCGATCGGTCCAAATGATAAGATACGTGTGGGTTTCATAGGTATCGGAAACCGCGGAACACAGGTAATGGATTTGTTCAGGGCTGAACCCGATTGCGAAGTGGCAGCTCTTTGTGATATCTATCAGCCATACCTGGATCGGGTTTACTCCAAGGTTAATCTCCGTTATATTGAACTGGTGGGAGATAAAGTTCCGAAAATGGGAGAGAATTTCCCGGCTTCTGTGGCAAAATACACTGATTACAGGAAGTTACTGGAAGATAAATCCATTGATGCTGTAATGATTGCCACACAGGACCACTGGCATGCAATCCAGACTATTGATGCAATCAAAGCAGGGAAACATGTTTATGTTGAAAAACCTCTGGCAAAAACCGTTAAGGAAGGCCGTTCAATGATTGAGGCTGCAAAAAAAAGTAAACTGGTAGTTTCAGTAGGATTAAGCCGCAGGGGATCAACAACATATCACAAACTGGCAAAGGAGATACCTGCAGGAAAAATCGGGAAGATCACTTATGCCAGCGGCAGTCATGTCAGTAATATGTACCCCAAAGGAATAGGCAAAATGCAGCCTGAAGAACCGCCAAAGGATTTCAACTGGGATATGTGGCTGGGGCCAAAACCCTACAGGCCTTATCAATACAATATAGCTCCATACATGTTCCGCTGGTGGGAGGAATATGATAATCAATTAGCCAATAATGGCGTTCATTCACTGGATCTGCTGCGCTGGTTATTGAATGAGAAATCTCCTTCTGCAATAACAACAGTTGGCGGGAAATATGTAATTGACGATGACAGAACCATCCCGGATACAATGTCAACTCTGTTCGAGTTCCCTTCCGGAGTGATTGTAACTTATACCACCCTGGAAGCCAGTTCCGGTAGATTCTCCCCGTACGGAATGCTTGAATTCAGGGGGACCAATGGTACTCTTTATGCAGGAGGCGCGAATGATTATAAGATTGTTCCCGCAACAAGAGGCCAGTTCCAGACCTGGGATAAGCTGATGGAGGGTGAAGATTTTGTTCTTAAAAGACTGGAGAAAGGTAAGCTGGAAGATGGAAGTTATGCAGAACCGACAGCGAACCTCGTCCGCGACTTTCTTGACTGTATCAAATCAGGCAGGGAACCGATAATAGGACTGGAAGAAGCCCATATATCAACAAACATGGCACATCTTGCAACAATTTCGATGCAGGTAAAACAGAGACTTGAATGGGATGCTGAAAAAGAAGTATTTACAAATTCTGATGAAGCGAACAAACTGCTGCACTACGAATACCGCAGTCCCTGGAAACTTTAAACACTTTTTATCACTTTCCAAACTATAAAATCTTTACCGTGAAACAAATACTATTCAGGCTTTTTAAAATTCAAAAGGGCTTTGTTAAGACTGTTGCTTTATTATTGGCCTTGCTTGTTTTAAATAATAGAGTTAATGCCCAGAATCAGAATGACCTTGATGTATTAAGGAATAACTGGCTCCTTTACAGCGATGCCTCAAACTCTCTGTATCACCATCTTACAGGGGAAGCATTTAAAATCCTGGAAACGAGAGCTGCAACTGTCAACCGGATTCAGAATATCGAAGAGTGGCAGAAAAAGCAGGCAAGTGTCCGTCAAAAATTGTGGGATATTCTGGGACCATTTCCTGAAAAAACTCCTCTCAATGCAAAGATTACCAGTAATGTCAAAAAGGATGGCTATAAAGTCGAAAATGTAATCTATGAGTCATTACCCGGATATTATGTAACAGCATCCATTTTTATACCGGATAAAGTAAAGAAGCCCGCACCGGCAATACTTTTCTGCAGCGGCCACAGTCACGGAGCCTACAGACTGGAGTCTTACCAGCTGCCTTTGCTGAATCTTGTGAAAAAAGGATTTATCGTCCTGGCCATTGATCCGGCAGGTCAGGGGGAGCGCCTTCAATATCTCGATCCTGTCAGGGGTGAATCTGTTATTGGCAGTTCCACAAAGGAACACTCCTACCCTTCTGTCCAGGTGTTCCTTACAGCAAAATCAATTGCCCGCTTTTTTCTCTGGGATGGGATAAGGGGAATCGATTACCTGGTAAGCAGAAAGGAAGTGGATCCAACCAGGATTGGTGTCCATGGCCTTTCCGGAGGAGGAACACAAACAGCGTACATCTCAGCAATGGATGAACGTGTCACCGCGTCTGCCCCTGCCGGTTATATCACAAGCTACCGGCGGTTACTCGAATCGGATGGTGTTCAGGATGGCGAGCAAAATCTCTATCATGAGACTTTCAGCGGCATTGATCATGCCGATTTTATTGAGGTCAGGGCGCCAAAGCCAACACTCATAATGGCAACCACGCGAGATTTTTTCAGTATTCAGGGCAGCCGTGAAACATACAGTGAACTGAAACGTGTTTACAGCATATTCGGCAAGCCGGAGAATATCGAAATAACTGAAGATGATTATGGTCACGGGTATACAAAAAAGAATCGTGAAGCCATGTATGCATTCTTCCAGAAACATCTCCGGCAACAAGGTTCCCCTCTTGAAGAGGAAGTCGTATTCACCACTCCGGAAGAGTTACAGAAAACCCCCACCGGGCAACTTTCAACCTCACTTGGGGGAGAGACTCTTTTCAGCCTGAATCGGAAAGAGGCGGAAGAGCTGATTAACCGGTTAAAGAAATCCAGAGTAAATTCCCCTGACGGCCTTCCGGGAACTGTGAATTCGGCTAAAAGGCTTTCCGGATTCACGATGCCCGCAGAAGTAGAGTATCCGGTATTCACAGGACGTTTTCAGAGAAAGAATTATGTTGTTGAAAAGTATTTTGTCAGGGGCGAAGGAAATTATCCGGTTCCTTACCTGTTAATGATACCTGACAGACCGAATAACAAGGCTCTTATTTATCTTCATCCATCCGGAAAATCTGCAGAAGCTCCGGAAGACGGAGAGATTGAATGGTTTGTAAAAAATGGCTTTACGGTACTTGCACCCGATCTGATCGGGATGGGTGAAATGGGACCAGGTACCTTTCAGGGAGATGCAGTAATAGGTGGCATATCGTACAATATGTGGTTCACCTCCATCATTATAGGAAGAAGCATAGTCGGGATTCGTGCAGGTGATGTAATAAGACTCAGAATGTTACTTCATAAAAGAAACGGAATAAATGAGATCTATGGTCTTGCAAGGAAGGAAATGACACCTGTGATGCTTTATGCTTCGGCATTTGATGCAGAAATCTCCCGCGTAGCTCTTATCGAACCATATTCTTCATACAGTTCTGTTGTCATGAATCGTTTTTACTATCCGGGGTTTGTTCAAAACCTGGTTCCGGGAGCCCTTACTGCCTACGACCTTCCTGACCTGGCAGCCACTCTTTCACCAAGAAAGCTGATGTTAGCCGGTACGACAGATGGAAACAATGAAAAAACAGATCAGGAAAGTATCGATAAGGAACTCGCAATAATCAAAACAGCTTATCAATCTAAAAATGCAGCCGGACAATTGAGTATAGTATCACCGGAATCAACAAAAAAGCCTGATGATCTCTATAAGGAATGGATAAAATAAATAATGAGACTACGAGCCAAGCCCTGACAAAGTTCTGTAAGGTTGCTGATCTTCCGCCTTCTGAACTTGTACAAACGATAGTTATTCAGAATTAGTAAAATATTGGAGGACCCGGAATGAAAATTAACAGAGTCTGTTTGTTGTGTTTTTCTGTTTCATTGTTATTGTTTTTAACTAATGAAATAACTGCTCAGATTGAGAAATTTCAGCCTAAACAGGCGGATAGCGAGGTGGTTGAAGTATGGCGGTTAACTAATGAACCTGCCTATAGGGACTGGGCATCCTATCACAGCACCGAATGTTTCAGCCCGGATGGAAGATACATAGTCTACATCCATTTCGGAGCAGATCCGAATGAGCTGAACCTTCCGGCGAAATCTGAAATGAAACATGATGATCTATATCATCCAACCGGAACCCCGGGGGGAAGGCAAATAATATTATATGATCTCTTCAGGGATCAGAAAGTAAAATTCGATTTTGGGAAATATGCTACCAATCCGAGATGGGCATTCAATCACAATTGGTTATTTTTCAACAGATCATCAAACAGTGAGGTGATGTGGCTGGATGTGGATAAAGGTAAAGTTACGAAAATAGCAGAAGATATCCAGGTATTTTCAACAGATTATGAAGATAACTGGATATATGGTACCCGGACAAATCAGGATGGGAAAATGGATGCCGTGAGAATGGAAATCAAAGGAGATTCAAGAGCGGAGGTCCTGCAGGGTTCATGGGAAAGGGGAGGTAATCTGCTTTATCTTAATCCGGCTCATCCGGTAATAGTATCGAGAGATAACCGGTTTAAACAATATTATTATGCTACTTCTGAATGGAAACCGGCAGGGTACCTGGGGAAATATAATATTCCGTTTGTTTCCCGTCATTTCTTCACCTCCGATCTTGAGGGGGGAAACCGGACCCTGCCTTTTCCTGAAATGGAAGGAGCGCATTTTTCCTGGACGGGGGATGGTTCTTATTTTGTATGCGGTAATGGACCATTCCGGGGCTGGAAATGGGATGATCCTTTGCCCGGTAATCTGCATATCCTCGGCGGGATGGTCCGCACAAGTGATCCCAGCCCCTGTGGAAGAAGCGGAAGATGGATTTCCGGCAGCAGCAGTGGGGCTTTATGGTTACTGGATATTAGGGCGGGAGACGGATTTTCATATCTGGACGCATTTTCTCATATTCACGATTCAGGCACGTTCAGTTATTGCCAGGGATCAGGGTTGTCAGATAATGACGCAAAAGGAAGTCCGGACGGAACTAAAATCTCTTTCGTTACAAATTATGACTTAAAAGATGCTCCTGTTACAAAAATTACAGATGTTGTTCCCGGAGTGACCGGTAAAAAAATCCCGGTAGAATCAACACAGGGATTTCCGGAGAGCGGACGGTTGTCCATCCAGAATGAAGTGATCGGTTACAAGAGTAAAACCAGCACCAGCTTTAATGACATAACAAGGAACCTTTATGATACCCATCCTCTGATCCTGGAACATCTGACACCTGAAGTAAGGGCAAGATTCGAAGCAAGACCGGTGGATTTGAATAAAGGACAGACCATTACTTCTTTTGACAGCAGAGTTATACCTGAAGAGGAATGGAAAAAACTTCCGGTCCCTGCAAAAATAATCGGAAAGTATGGAGATATCGAAATTACTCCGCTCCTAAGACAGAAACAGACAGATATCTATATTGCAGTTGTCCGCTTGCCGGACAGACCATTGATACGAAAGATAAATAATGTTATGGAATTAATTCAGGGAGAAAATCATCTGGAAATCCGGTGTTATAATATTTATAAAAACAGCGGCAAAATATACAAATCAATAACTGTTGGGGAAACAATCATCCTGGAGGCTGGAGAGTATTCCGCAACAGCTCAGGAATGGTCAGGATTGGAAAGTAAAAAGAGTTGTCTGGTAAAAATAAATGAAAAAACAAAGCTGTAGTGACTGGAAAACAAGCCTTCGGATTTTTCGTGGACTAAGTAACAATGGTTTGCCGATGGTCAGGAGGTTTCTGAAAACGAAGCCAGGAACAAGCAGGAAT
>Ga0105101_10000597_pt1 | contig 15182 bp, 8 predicted proteins | sample PPLLak21cMay2015_2_FD_87037 | JGI IMG/M metagenome (GOLD analysis project Ga0105101, IMG submission 87037) | Freshwater sediment microbial communities from Prairie Pothole Lake near Jamestown, North Dakota, USA - PPLs Lake P8 Core (1) Depth... | ecosystem: Environmental > Aquatic > Freshwater >... | reverse complement strand
TAACGATTATTATATGGTACCACTAATTTTGATTTTATAATAAGTTTTCCCTATCTTTAAGTATGGAAGCAACTATGTTTTGCGCTTATTGTCCATAGTAGTTAAAGTACAAGGGAACCCAGCGTTTCCATGATCATAAAAATGAAAAAGAAGAAGAGTACCCTCAGCATACAGACGCAGCAAGAAATCTTTTCTACAGAAACACTTCCTGGAAAAAACGAGTTACTAACAGCGCTGTTTGATTATTCGATCAAGCTTTCCTCCGTCCCTTTTTCAGAAAACTTTTATGTCGTTGCAGCGAATGAGCTTAAACGTGTATTCGGAGCTTTGGGCGTAACCATTTCCACCTTTGATCCGGAAAGTTCCACCCTGATCCTTCAGTACGGCACATTTTCTGAAGACCAGCGCAATAAAGCGATAAAGCTTATCGGACGTAATCTTGAAGGAATGCGTTTCAAGGTTAGCAAGGAACTATACGAAATGATGACAAAGGAATGGGTAAGAACCGTTTCTACCCTGAGTGAAGTGTCCTTTGGCGCTATATCACCGTTTGCCGGTAACTTGATTGAGAAAGCATTCGGACTGGGATGGTTTTCTGGTATATGTCTGCAGGATCAGAAGAAATTTATGGGCACTGCCGTGATCCTTGGTAGAAAAAAGGTGAAGCCTCCTTCTGATGAAGAGCTCAAAGGGTTTTCAGGTGTTACAGCCGTTGCGTTGAGCCGATGGCTTAACGAGCAGAAAGCACTGCTTACCGAGATGAAATATAAGTCCCTGGCTGAAAACATGAAAGATGTCCTCTGGCAGACAGACATATCAGCCAGGATTTTATATATAAGTCCATCTGGGCTTAAGAACCTGGGATACGATCCTGAAGATTTGCTGAACCGGTCTTTCACCGAGATCATTTCCCCCGAATCCTATGCATCCATTTCAAAAGCTGTGAGACAAAAGCAGCGACAGTTCATCAAAGGCCGGCGGTTGGATAGTTTCGCCTATGAAATTGAGGTTATCCATAAAAATGGTTCACGGTTCTGGGCTGAAATAGTAATGAATCCAACTTATGATCCCATGGGCAGGATGACCGGATTTCAAGGTGTTGCGCGTGATATATCAGAGCGCAAGGCCGCCGAGCTCAAGATCAGGCAGCAATATGAGAAACTGGAACTGATGAATGCAGAGAAGGATAAATTCTTTTCCGTTTTGGCTCATGATCTGAAAGGAGCCCTGCATGGGTTTCTGGGATACTCAAAATATATATCTGACAGGTTCCATGAATTAAGTATGGATAAACTGGAGGACTATTCCAAAACAATAAGGACCATTGCGCTGAATCTGAACGATTTGCTCGAAAACCTCCTGGAGTGGTCCCTGATGAAACGAGACCGGGTATCCTATACACCGGGGAACCATAATTTGAATACCATCCTTGAAAGCAGTCTGCGCCTTATTGAACAGCAGGCCAGAAACAAAGAAGTCACCATAATACGCAATATCCCGCCCGATATTAATCTGTTTGTTGATTATCAGATGATAACCAGTGTTATCAGGAATCTGGTATCCAATGCGGTAAAATTCACAGGCCGTCATGGTCAGGTTGAGATTCTGAGCGGTAATGATCAGGATCTTCTTGTTGAGATAATGGTCCGTGATACCGGAATCGGAATGGATGCAGGAACACTGGAGAAACTTTTCAGGATCGACAGCGTCATGCCAACACCCGGAACGGAGGGTGAGTCAAGCACCGGCCTTGGACTTATTATTTGCGGCGAATATATTTTAAAGCACAGTGGCAGGATATGGGTTGAAAGTGAGGTAAATAAGGGGACGTGTGTGCATTTTACGTTGCCGAAGGGGAGCAAGAATATTGATTGACCTGCCGGCAGGCAGGCAGGTTTGAGAATTTGAAGATTTAAGGCAGGTTGCGGCTATAGATTAGAATGCTGTTATGCTTATTACCTGAAAAAAAGCTGCCAGACGCATTCAGTGTGTCTGACAGCTTAACTATGAAAAAATCTACTTACTTAAGCTCCAAAACCACGATAGATTTTGCAGGCATCTTAACTTTTATGCCTTCTTTTGTGATTTTGGCATTATCAAAATCTGTCGGCACAATAGTCTTGGGATTTTCAAAAGAGTTTAGCATGGTAATATCAGGGGCGGTCAATATTTTACCAATTACTTCTTTTACGGTTGAACCCCTGAGATCAATGGTAAGGTCAACATCATTTTTCGGATCTATATTAACGATTGATACATGAATCAGCCCATTTTTATCTTTTGAGGCGGATGCGTTCAATACAGGAAGTTTTTTCTCTCCGTCCAGCATATAATCACCACAAGTCATATCAGAAGGCAGAAGCATGGCTTCGTGATGGACTTTATACAGGTTAAAAACATGATAGGTTGGAGTCAGGACCATTTTATCATCCTGGGTAAAAATCAGGGCCTGCAGAACATTGATCGTCTGGGCTATATTGGCCATCTTAATGCGGTCGCAGCGTTTGTTAAACTCATTGAGATGAATACCGGCGACAAAAGCATCGCGTAATGTGTTTTGCTGAAAAAGGAAGCCGGGATTGGTTCCTGGTTCAACATTGAACCATGTGCCCCATTCATCAATAACCAGCGCAACCTTTTTCTCAGGGTCATATTTATCCATAACGGTAATATGCTTGTCGATAACCCTGGGAATGTTCAGGCATCTTTCAATGGTTTCGAAATACTGCTTTTCACTAAAGCCGGTCGCTGGTCCTTTATTTTCCCAGTCAGTGGTGTAGTAATGCAATGAAATTCCCCACATTTGCCAGATTGGTATCTTTTTCATCAGGGTTTCGGTCCAGTTGTAATCATTACTATTAGCTCCACCAGCGACTTTAAGCAGCCTGTTTTCCTGATAATTCCTGCAAAAGGTTGCATACCGTTTGTACTGGTCGGCATAGAATTCAGGCGTCATATTGCCGCCGCAACCCCAGTTCTCGTTTCCCACCGCCCAGAACTGCATCTTCCATGCTTTATCGCGGCCGTTTTTACGCCGCAGTTCAGCCATCGGGCTGATGCCATCGAACGTAAGGTATTCCACCCATTTTGACATCTCTTCAACAGACCCGCTTCCCACGTTGCCACAGATATAAGGTTCAGTACCCAGTTGTTCGCACAGGTCCATGAACTCATGGGTTCCAAAGCTATTATCTTCTGTAACACCACCCCAGTGGGTATTGACCATTTTTGGCCGCTGGTCACGGGGGCCAATGCCATCCTGCCAGTGGTATTCATCGGCGAAGCATCCACCCGGCCAGCGCAGGTTCAGAATTTGTATTTCTTTCAGGGCTCCCACAACGTCATTTCTTATACCCCTGGTATTGGGAATGGGTGAGTTTTCACCTACCCAGTATCCACCGTAGATACAGTGACCAAGGTGTTCTGAGAAATGCCCGTAGATATGCCTGCTGATGGTGTATTTGCCAAGATCAGCGCTAACGATCAGTTTGGCTTCAGCTGACTTCTCAGGTTGGGCCAACAGGGCTGAGAACCGGGGAAAGAACAATGCTGCAAGAGCAAACAATAAGGTATATTTCATCATAATTAGAGATTTAAGTTTTTAAAGATATTATGGTAAGTTAAGCATTCCTATTACAAAATCCTAAGCAGTATGCAACCATTATTTTTTAATTTTTCCCTTAATCATGGTGAAGGAATGCGCCGGAAAAGTATAGGTAATGGTTGTTCCCTTTGCCTTAATATCCGGTTTGTTAACGGTTTTAACCAGCTCCTTGCCGAAATCATTTTCCACTTTGACATCGGGGCCGTTCACCTCATAAACGCTGAATACTCCGTCATATTCACCAGTCTGGCATAGTATGTCGGTCGTAATGTCTTTATCTTTGTTGCGGTTGACAACACAGAGCGTCACTTCGTTATCCTTGCAGGTTGCAGAAACATCAAGGTAGGGAACATGGGTCTGGCGGGTTTTGCTTTCACCCAGTCCGATTGAGAAAACATCAGTATTGTAGGTTTCGCAATGAACAGCGATATCGAGTGCCGTACCATGGGCATTATTGGCAAACAAGGATAAGGGATAGTATATGGTTTGTTTAAACATGCCGGTTTCATTGGTAAATATGGGAGCAATGACATTCACCAGCTGGGCCATATTGGCCATTTTAACCACATCGGCGTTTCGTACGAATGCATTCAGGAAACCCGCAATAACCAAGGCATCTTCGAGGTTATAATGCTCTTCCAGTGCCCTGGCACCCTGCATGGACTCGTCGGTACGTGCCCGGTACCATATATTGTATTCATCCCATGCGATATAAACCGGAGGACGATTCCCCCGATGGGCTTTTTCCATTTCCTTAAGGATCATTCCCTTTACGATCTGGGTACGCTGTTCCACCACCAGTGGAGTGGAAAGAAAGTTATAATAGTTATTGTCAGGATTGCCAACATAAATATGCAGTGCAATATAATCTACCACATCAATCAATTCCTTGAGAATTGTTGCGTTCCATTCATTGGGATCGGCGTTAGGCCTGTAGTTTGAAGAACCCGCAGCAATCAGCTTTATAGAAGGATCCGTAAGACGCATCAGCTTAGCTGCTTCGCGTGCCTTTTTTGAATAGTCTTCGGCCGTCAGGGCTCCCATCTGCCAGAAACCATCCATTTCGTTGCCCAGACTCCAGTATTTGATCCCATAGGGTTCAGGAAAGCCATTCTTTTTGCGCAATTCGGCATAATACGGGCCTTCTTTAACATTGCAGTATTCAACCCATTCACGGGCTTCTTCAATAGTCCCTGTTCCCATATTCACTGAGAAATAAGGCTCAATGCCCGTTTTTCTGCAGAATTTCATGAATTCATCCGTGCCAAACTGGTTGGTTTCCAGTCTTGCCCAGGCCAGCTCCATACGGGGAATGCGGTTCGGGCCCACGCCATCAAGCCAGTGATAATTGGATACAAAATTACCACCGGGGTAGCGGCCCAATGATACGTTCAGTCCTTTTATCGCTTCGAGTACATCCTTCCGGAAACCATCCTGGTCCGACAGGGGAGATCCGGGTTCATAGATACCTCCATATACACAACGTCCAAGATGCTCGACAAAGTTGCTGTATAGGTTCTTATCCACCTCGCCGATCGTACGGTCGACATCGATCTTAATGTTGGCGTTTTGTGCAGGCAATCCACCGGCAGAAAAGAGAATGATCGCTGTGCAGGCCAATACCTTGCTGACATGTTTGTTTTTATTCATAATACACATATTCTTTTGGTTTTAATGCTATCGGGATCACTTAAATAAATTCCAGTATTCGCTCATTTTTATAATGAAACCAAAGGCCATCCATCCTTATCCCATTGAATTTCGCGGATCAGCAGTTTCGGTTTTCCGTTATCGGAAGCATCGTAACCGTGAAAAATAAGGTAATCGGTTTTGTCAAACGTATAAGCAGAATTATGCCCAACGCCCGGCCAGAATTCATTTCCCGCCAGCACAAGAGTACCTCCGCCCTGGTCAAGACGATTCCCTTCCCGGTCAAGGTATGGCCCGGTTATCTTTTCAGATCTTCCCGCCATTATTTTATAATTGCTTTTTACACCCCTGCAACAGAAATCAAACGAAACAAAAAGGTAATAGAAACTGTCTTTTTTAAAGATAAAGGGAGCTTCAATGGACCCTTCGCCGGCATCATAATCATCGGTTTTGAAGTCACGGGCGCGTTTGGCAACGGTATGCCATTCCTGTGGCTCTGCCACTGATTTCAGATCACGTTCCAGCTTTACCAGCTTCATCCCGCTCCAGAATGACCCAAATATGAGCCAGGGAGTACCTTTTTCATCAACAGCAAGATTAGGATCGATGGCATTCCACAGGTCACGGCCCGGAACAGATTGAATCACCTTTCCATGGTCTTCCCAATGATAGGCAGGATCGTCAGCATCAAGGGTTGTGTTTGTGGCAAGCCCGATGCAGGAAGTATTCCTGCCGAATGCTGATACAGAATAATAGAGGTAATATTTTCCGTTATGGAAGCTGATATCCGGTGCCCATATGTGCCCTTTGAATTCCGGTATCAGTTTCACTGCCCAATCCGGTGCCTTTTCAAAGACGGGTTTTTCCCTTTCCCAGTTGACCCTGTCTGCCGAGGACCATACCGATATTCCAAAACCGGTACAGAACAGGTAATACATATTGTCCTGCATGATCATAACCGGATCATGTACTGTGGTTTTGTTCTGGGAGTATGCAGAGACGGAGTATAAAACAACTGCAAAAAAAAGACAGGCAATAAAGCACCGGGGTTTCCATTTATAATTTTTCATATGGCATCAGGTTCAAAACAGTTCGGGACTAATTTATTTTCTTTCCATAGACGCCAATACCTTTGGGATTGATCCCGGTAGCCACGATAGTCTGTGTTTTTCTTTCCCAATCCCATGCATTGGCCACCATAAACTCGGTAGTCCCTTCCAGATTCTCAACCAGCAACCGACCTTTATCCATGATCCAGTTAGATCCCGCCATGTTGTCAATGCTGCCATTTTTATTGAAGTTCACCAGAACCGGATTATTGAACATGGTGGTATCATAATGCCAGCCTCCCGGAGGTATCTGCCCTTGCCAGAGCACTACCGTATCAACAATTTCGTTCAGTGTGATCATTTCCCACCGGCCGGTTATAGCATTGGGTTTTATCTCGGATGCCGGAATCTCAGCAAATCTTTCAGGTGATACTACAGGCCAGCCATCGCTGTTCCAGAATATTTCCCTGACATGGAGTATCATTAAAAGGTTATCAGGGGCCAGGCGTCCCTGGTGGAACATAAAGTACCTGCCATTATCATTGATCACCCCGCAATGACCTATTCCGGCCCATCCGGGATGGCCTCCGAAACGGTAAGCATAGGTAAGTATCGGATAGTTATTGGTCGTATCGGTCAGATCATTGCCAAAATAATCAAGAAACGGGCCTTCGGCATTGACACTGCGCCCCACCCTGACATTATAATGGGAGAACAATGCATCATAGGAAGTAAAAAGAAAGTATTGCTGTAACTCAGGATTATAGATAATCTCAGGAGCTTCCAGGTTTCTTGTCTTATATTCTGCCCTGCGGGCAATCAGATGCCCTTTATCCCCGTCCCTTAATGCCAGTCCGGTCCCGGGATTCAGCTCAACGCAAAACAGTCCTCCGAAATAGGATCCATAGTGCATCCAGTGCCTGCCTGTTTTTTTGTCAACGATCACTGAAGGATCGATGGCATTCATTAAATTAGTATCATCGGTTTTTACCACGCAACCTTTTTGTTCCCATGGGCCTTCAGGGGAAGAAGAAACGGCAAGCCCCAGGTAGGAAGTCTGTGCCCCGAAAAGTGATACCGCATAATATAACCTGAATTGGCCGTTCCATTCAACAACATAGGGAGCCCATATGTTTTCGGGCTTTCTTCCTCCCGATACCTCTTCAAGATATGCGATTGCTTCTTCAGGTATTGTATCCAATGCCCACCCAACAAATTCCCAGTTTACCAGGTCTTTTGACCGGCGTACCTGGATATTACCCATCTCAGCAGGGAAATCTTCTTTCCTGGGCCTTTCTTTAAAGAATATGGCATCGGTGGAGTACAGGTAAAAATATTCTCCCGACCTGATGCAGGAAGGATCATGTACATTATAGGTACCCCATTGTTTGTAAAATCCGGGTTCCCAGATATTACTGTAGTCATCGCTGTATTCAGGTGCTTTTGCAGGAGTGACCACCTTATTGCCCTGGCATCCGGCTATAAGAAGTAATACCAGATACAGGAAAATCCTCAGCAAGGAGTTTTTTTGGTTGGCTTTATCATTCATAACCGTATGTTTTATCGGGTTCAATGGCATTCATTTATAAACCGGGTTGTTCATTATTCTCCTCGTGATTCAACTGGAATACACTGACCTGTATAATTCAAAGTTAGGTACAATGAGATCTTTATGGGTACAGGATTGTATATAAATGGTGGACAATTGTTGAAAATAAGCGGGGAATGAAAGCAGAATTTCATTTATGGTGTAAATTTGAGGAGGGAGGAATAGAGTAATTAGAAGTTAGAAGTTAGAAGATAGTAGTTGGGTGGTTGATGAGAGTTTTAAGTTTATAACGGTACACAATAATGAAAAAGAAGAAAAAACAGATCAGGATTTCGGGAAAGAAAAGGTTTTTATATAATACCCTGTTGGTGGTGGTTATCCCCGTGATCTTATTGTTCATGATTGAGATATTCTTAAGAATTATACATTACGGGGATCATGTTGATCTGTTCGTAGACTTCCCCGGAAAGGAAATTCAGCCGCATAAAATAATAAATCCCGTTATCGGCAGGAAGTATTTTCAAAAGCTGGAATACACGAAGCCATGTCACGATATGTTCCTGAAAGAAAAGCCGGAGAACGGATTCAGGATATTTGTACTGGGCAGTTCAACAGTGCTGGGTTTTCCGTATGACGAAAACCTCATGTTTACACGGATCCTTCAGGAAAGGCTTCAGGATAGTTACCCTGAAAGACAAATAGAGGTTGTCAACACAGCTTTTACCGCCATTAACAGTTTTACCCTGCTTGATTTCATCGGTGATGTGCTGAAAGAAGAACCGGATGCCATACTCATTTACGCGGGCCAGAATGAATTCTACGGAGCCCTGGGACTTGGATCCGTTGAGAAGACTTATCCCGGCAGGGGCCTGACCATGCTGCATCTTGATCTGTTGTCATTCAGGCTTTATCAGCTGTTAAGAAATACCCTCCATGGCATAACATCGGCAATCGCAGGAGACGAAAAGGACAAGGGGGTGAAGGGCACGCTCATGAAGGTTATCGCTGAAAACAAGGAGATACCTTATAAAGGTGAACTCTATAATAAGGTGATCAACCGGTATGAAAAAAACATGGACAGGTTGTTGAAAAAGACAAAACGCAGGAATGTTCCTGTTTTTATCAGCGAACTTGTCAGCAATATAAGGGACATCAGGCCTTTTTGCTCGGCAGCCAGCGCAGATTATCCCCTGGCCATTGAACTTTATGATAAAGCAAGACAATCTGAAAAGGCAGGAGATTTTGAAAAAGCCAGGACTGAATATTATCTGGCCAAGGATCTGGATTGCATCAGGTTCAGGGCTTCAGAGGAAGCCAACGAGGTGATCAGCAAGCTGGCCCGAGAATATGGAGCTACCCTGGTGCCGATGAAAACCAGTTTCTTTGAGGAGGTGTCCCCGCATGGAATAATCGGGAACAACCTGATGACTGAGCATGTGCATCCCAATATTGACGGATATTTTTTAATGGCAGATGCTTTCTTTTATGCCCTCGCCGAATCAAAAATATTGGGTGAAAAACTGAATATTGTGAACTACCGAAAATCTGCCTATTACAGGAATAACTGGGGTTTTACCGAACTTGACAGCCTGCTGGGCATGCATAGGGTCAATGCCCTGAAGTATTACTGGCCTTACCAGCCTTACGACGCACCTTTCGTTGATTACCGGAATATCTATAAGCCGGTATCAAAGATTGACTCCCTGGCTTTTAACATCATCAGATTGCCAGACTACAGGACAAGTGAAGCACATCTGGCCATGGCAGCCTACCATATAGAGCAAAAGGATTTTTACAATGCTTTCAGGGAATATCATGCTGCAATCAGCTGTAATCCATATCAGGTAAAGGATTATCTTGAAGCAGCAGATTGCCTTATCAAGATCAACGATATCCCCCTGGCGATAGAATTCCTTGATAAATCACTGGCATTGCAGCAGACCTTCAACGGTTATTTCAGGAAAGGCGAACTGATGATTATGAAGGGAGATTATACGGCAGCTGTTGAAGCATTGAATAAGGCAAGGGAACTGGATACGCTTCACCGGAATACGGTCATAATCCTGTCAAAGTTATATGAAGCCTATTATTTTAGCGGCGATGAAAGGAATTCATCTGCTATGCTTAAAACCCTGAAAATAACAGATCCAGGTTTTCAGGTTCGCCTGCCTGAAAAAAAGATCGGTTATGTTTTTTATGTGCCGGTGCAGGTCGAAGCGCAGATAAGAAAAGCGATTGATTTAATCAACCAGGGCAATGACACCGTCGCCCTTGAATTGTTACTGAGATCACTGGAGATCAGGGAAACTTCGATTGCAAACCGCGTTGCCGGAAGCATACTCATGGGAAAAAATGATAAGAATGCAATCCTGTATTATCTTAGAGCCTATCCGGATTACAGCAAGGATATAGATTTCCTCCTTGAACTTGGCATTCTGTACTTGCAGCGCGGGGTTAAGGACAAAGCCCGGGAGGTGTTGGATGAAATGAAAAAGCTTGACCGCAGGAATGAGAAGGCAGGATTGCTGGAGGAGAGGATAAGGGGGTGATATTGCATTATTGATATTATGCTTTATAAAAAAAGGCCGGAATGCTCCGGCCTTTTAATCAAACACCTAATGTATTAAACAAATTAATCAGAGAGAAATTTTTGTAATAAAATCTCCCTTGGTGGTCTGGACTTTAACCAGGTACAAACTTGCAGGAAGATAGTGGTTGATAACACCCGTGCAATGGTCATCCTGCAATACAAGGCCGCCGGCCATGTTGTAAATCTTAACCGAGCGGATTCCAATGCTTTCAGGATCCTGAACCATGATCTGGCCGTTATAGGTATAGACAACCATGTTCAATTTGCCGGCATCATTTTTCACGCCACCGGTAATAGCTTCGGCAGTATAGATAGCTCCAACGTCAGCATCTGAAAGGAAGGAGCCAAAGATCTTGAAGTTATCGATATAGCCGTTATACAGAGGATCGGGCCAAACGCTTTTCCCCAGATAGGAAACAACAATGGTCTGTGCCGAGGGTGCAGTACCTACATGTGCTGAATCACCGGCCTCAACACCGTCAACCCAAAGCTTTAAATGCGTGGCATCATATGCAGCTGTAAACATATACCATCTGCCGGTTTCAATCGTGGCATCACTGAAGGGTACTTCCTTACCGGGATCAGCGGCACCATGGTCGATCGTTACTGACATTCTCTGGGCCAATCTTCCATTGGCAGGAGTTGACCAGAATTCATCTCCGGTATCTTGTATACCTTCCGTACCAAAGGTGAAGAAACGTGACCATGTATCCAGTGAATTAGCTTTGATCCACAGGTTGTAGGTAACAGCGTCAAAAGCCGTATAGGCATTATTGCTCAATGTAATGCAATTGGCATCAGCATTGGCACCGCCGGGAAAGGAAAGCACATTGCCTCTTACAGGGTCAGCAACAATGGTGGGAAGCACAGCTCCACCGGCTGACGATGTCACATTCTCCATGGCGTCCAGGATGCCATCATCGAAGGGGAAGCTTGATGAGGGCGCAGGCTGCGCCAGCAATGCTCCTGAGAGGATAATAAAAGCGAAAAATAGTAACTTTGTTTTCATAAGTTTTAATTTTAAGTTAGACATCTGTTAAGTTACAACAATAATAAATATCTTATCTTTATAGATATTTGAATATTTCAAAAAAGTCTGACCATTTTGCCCGGTTCGACATCATCATGGCCCCCGGGCAAAATGATTTTCAGTATCAGTTCCAGCCCGGATTTTGTCTAACCACACCTTTGGTCCTGTCAATTTCCGTTGGCGGGATAGCCATATATTCACGGCCCGGTGTCCAGTTAATATACTCAACATCCCTGGCTTTCAGTTCCTCAATTTTGTAATTCGGACTGCTGGGATCAAACCATCCCCAGCGCAGTTCATCCACGTATCTCCAGCCTTCGAAGGCAAATTCGAGTAAACGCTCGTGCTGAATTACTTCCAGCATTTGCTGATAGGAATAGCCCGCATATTCAGCTTCCTTGTCAGCCAGATTTGCCCTATCGCGTATGATCTGGACAAATTTGGCAGCTTCGGGGCGGTTGTTTGTCTCATTCATACATTCAGCATAGAGTAATAATACGTCGTCATACCGTATGACACGTCGATTGATGCCTGAACGCCAGGCCTGTTCCAAAGTGGCATCTTCAGTCAGCCATTTCCGTATAAATACTTTAAAATTATCAGGAACTACGTCGGGTGTGGCAAAGGTCATCGTCTGAAGCACACTTTGAGGTTGCCCGTATACCAGGTAAGTATCATCGCCCGGATGTTCGAACAACAAGCTTGCTTCCATACGGGGGTCCCATTTATCGTCAATGGTCTTTTCCAACTGGAATTGTTCATAAACCCAGGGATTCGGCGCCAGGTCACCCCAGCCGAAAGGCTGCGCTGCAAGGCCTTTATGATGGGCATCGGTTTTCAGCCAGTCTGAAGCCGGGTCGCCGGTAAAGCCTTGCACACTGAGACCGGGAATCTCGCCGTCGTATTGAATCTCAAACAGTGATTCAATATTGTTTTCATAGGCATCGCCATCCAGAAAATTATGACGGTATTCCGGAACCAATTCGTACCTGCCGTATTTCTGGTTGCCTCCCTGGTCGGTATTAATGATATCTTTCAGCATAATAGCCGCTTCGCTGAAGCGCTGGTTGATGATCAGGGATTTAGCCAGGAAAGCTGCTGCGGCGCCACTCGTGGCCCTGCCTGTCTCTGATTTCATTCTGGCATCTTCTTTTGACCAGCACATGTTGGATGCATCGGTAAAATCCTGGATAACCATTTTCCACATTTCTTCCGGAGGGGACTGTGGAATGTAATAATCCTCTTTAGATTGTGCTGCATGTTCATATTTTACAACATTTCTGAAAAGATTCAACAGGTTGAAATAGCATAATCCCCTGATAAAGTGGGCTTCACCGAGAATTCTTGTTTTCAGGATTTCATCCATCTGAATATCCGGCACGTTGTCCAGTACCTGGTTGGCTCTCCATACGCCGATATAATTGTGTTCCCAGGGAAAAGAATAGGCAATATTGTTGGCGTCAACGATATAGTTGGCAACATCTTCGGGATAATACCCGGGGGTGACGCTCAGCGCGTCGTCAGCTCTTACATCCATGATCCAGGGCCCGAATCGCATATAAGTACCGTCATAGATCAGCGCCTGGTACATAGCAGTGGAAGCCTGTATAGCATCGGTTTCTGATTTCCAGAAAGAGCCTTGAGTCAATTGGTTGGGATTTGTTATAGTAACAAAATCCTCCCCGCATGATGTCATCAAAGCCATCATGCCTGCTAGAATATATTTTAATGTTCTCATAGTCAATTATTATGATTTATGCATTGTTAAAGTCCGAGTTTAATGCCAACCATGAATGTCCTGGGAGCAGGGAATGAACCTCCGAGAAATCCCCGACCGAAAAGGCCGTTATTAATATAGTCGGGATCATAACAAACCAGTTTCGTGAAAGAGAAAAGGTTCTGTCCCTGTACAAATATTCTCAGGTTTTCGATACCTGGTACCTTTCCGAGTATGCTTTTTGGCAGGCTATAACCCAACTGGACGTTCTGAAGTTTCAGATAGGAACCATTCTGTATCCACCGGTCGGAAGGGCGGTTGTTCTGGTTATGGTCGTTAACCGTCGGACGGGGCCACTTAGTTGAAAAACGGTCCAATGCATCATCAGCGTCATCTCTCCAATAGTTCTCATAGGATTCCACAGAGTAATTACCTTCAGAAAGCGAGCTCATAGCCTGGTAAAAGCTGTTATAGACTTTGTTACCGGCAATACCCTGGAAAAAGACTGACAGGTCAAAGCCTTTATAATCAATACTGAGATTCAGTCCATAGGTCAATTTCGGAATGGCAACACCCAGGTAAGTCTTGTCATCGTCATCAATCTGTCCGTCGGGTTGTCCGGTCAGATTGTTGTTTTCGTCTCGTCCGTTGATATCTTTAAACATGACATCCCCCGGTCTGGTTTGGCCATGCTGGAAAGCGTGCTTATTGGGATCAAAACTTGCAGTTCCGGGAACAGATGTGTTGATCTGGTCAGTCGACTGGAATATGCCTTCGAATTGCCAGCCGTAAAGTTCACCCAGGGAACGGCCCAACTCAGATATGGAGTTTCCATCGATGATAGCCTTATCATTCCCTGCTATTTTAGTAACTTCGTTTTTCAATGTGGCCATGTTACCACTCACCTGGTAATGAAGGTCTCCTTCAAGTTTTCTATAGCTGAGGTTAATTTCAATCCCCTTATTAGTCATCGATGCCACATTGGCTTGTCTTATCTCCCAGCCGATCGCACCGGATGAAATGGGGATCGGGTAAGGCATGAGGATATCGTTTGCCTCATTATGGTAATACTCGGCAGAGAGTTCCAGTTTGTTTTTCAGCATGGCCATATCAAAACCGATGTTGGTGGTAACCCTTTCCTCCCATTTAATGGAGGGATCAACAGCAACGGTTTGTATGGTACCTGGTTTAAGCGTACCTCCTAATATATAATTGACAGCGCTGTTTACCAATGTCTCATATGCATAGGCCCCTATATTCTCGTTTCCTATTTTTCCCCATCCTCCCCTGAATTTCAACATGGTAATAAAAGGAACGTCGAAAAAGCTTTCATTGCTCAATTTCCATCCAATTGCAAATGAAGGGAATACACCGGACTTGTTCAGCGGTCCGAAATTGGATGAAAAGTCTTTACTGCCCGAAGCGGTAAACAGGTACCTGTCTGCATAAGAATAATTCACACGTGCCAGGTATGATACCATGGTATGTTCAATCTTGGTACCCTTTGCGGCCTGTCCTGAAGAAACGCCGCTAATGACCTTTTTATAAGGGCCTTCATAGCCTAAGGGCCATTCAGCGTGTGCATAGATATCAGCAATATGATCTTTCTGCACCGTATGTCCTGCAACAGCAGTTATATCGTGTTTTCCGATCACCTTTTTGAAATTCAGCAGGTTTTCCATGATGATCACCGGCTGTTCTCCCCTCCATTCATTCAACTGGGGTATTTCCCAGGTATGACGATCACCGACGTTATAGGTGGGTACAAACTCCATATTATGCCATTCCGAACGGTCATAGCTCAGGTTGATCCTGTAACTCAGGCTCTTCAGTATTTCAAATTCTCCGTAGATCACACCCAGGAACCTGTGACGCTGGAATTTTACTTCAGCGAGGTTATTGAAGGCAACCGGATTACCGGCAATCTGGCCGTGATTTGTTGATCCTCCGCCATATCCGCCAATATTGGCTGTATCATATAATTGAACCGTGG
>Ga0105101_10000594_pt1 | contig 15264 bp, 10 predicted proteins | sample PPLLak21cMay2015_2_FD_87037 | JGI IMG/M metagenome (GOLD analysis project Ga0105101, IMG submission 87037) | Freshwater sediment microbial communities from Prairie Pothole Lake near Jamestown, North Dakota, USA - PPLs Lake P8 Core (1) Depth... | ecosystem: Environmental > Aquatic > Freshwater >... | reverse complement strand
TGGGGGAGGTAGGTCACCAAGGCCAGCCACACCAGCATGATCAGCAGAAACGGCAGGGCGGCGCTGAACAGGCTCAGGATGGATTCGCGGAAACGCTGGCTGGCGAGAAACAGGTTGATACCGACCGGCGGGGTGAGATAGCCGATCTCCAGGTTGGCCAGGAATATGATGCCGAGGTGCACCGGATCGACCCCGAAATGCAGCGCCAGCGGCAGGATCAGCGGCACGATGACCATGGTGGCGGAGAAAATGTCCATGACGCAGCCGACGACCAGCAGGAAAACATTGAGCAGCAGCAGGAATTGCAACTGGCTGTGCACGTCCTGCTCGAGCAGGGACAGCATCTTCATGGGGATCTGGGCGTCGATCAGGAGGTTGGTCAGGCCGAGCGCGATCCCCAGGATGATCAGCAGGCTGCCGACCAGCACGCAGGTTTCACGGAACACCTCGTAATACACGGCGCGCGTGCTCAAGCGCCGGTGGATCACGGTTTCCAGCAACAGTGCGTAAGCTGCGGCGCAGGACGCCGCCTCGGTCACGGTCACGTAGCCGCCGAGTAACCCGGCGATGATGCCGGCGGGCAGCAGGATGTCCCAGAATCCGGCGCGCGCGGCGGCGGCCAGCGCCGTGAAGGAAAAAGTGTGCCGCGGAATGCCGATGCGGTGGGAGGTCACCATGGCGTACAGCGCCAGCATGACTAGCAGAATCGTCCCCGGGACGATGCCCGCGGTGAAGAGCTGTTCGATGCTGACGCCCGCGACGATGCCGTATAGCAACACGGCCAGGCTGGGTGGAAACAGCAGGCCGAGCGAGCCGGAAGCCGTCAGCAGGCCGAGCGAGAAGCGTTTCGAATAGTTTTCGCCCACCAGCATCGGATACAGCAGGCCGCCGAGCGCCAGGATGGTGACGCCGGAAGCCCCGGAGAACGCGGTGAAGAAGGCGCAGACCGTCAGCGCCACGATTGCCAGTCCGCCCGGCATCCAGCCGAAACCGGTGTTGAACAGCTGCACCAGCCGTTGCGGCGCGCCACCGCGCGCGAGCGTCACTCCCGCGAGCGTGAACAGCGGAATCGCCATGAGGTTGGGCGAGGACGTGAGCCGCAGCATTTCCACCAGCAGCACGGCCGGGTCGAGACCGGCCGCGTGCGTGGCGATCAGGCTGCCGGCGCCCAGCACCACGAACAGCGGCACGCCGAGGGCGGCGATCAGGACCAGCAAGGCAACGATGGCGAGCGTCATGCGGTTCGCTCGCGCGCGCGCGGGCCGATCACGAAGCGCATCGAGAAATGCAGCGTCAGGAGCATGAAACCCATCGGGATGACGATGCTGAGCAGGGCGATCCATTGCTCCCCGGCAGGGGCGTTGAGCCACTCCTGGTACCAGAATCGCGCCGCCGCCCAGCCAATGACGCCACAGACCAGCGCGGAAAACAGGAAAATCGGCCGCTCCAGGCGGCGGTGCCATATCTCCGGCAGCCAGGCGGCGATGATCTCGACCTTGATGTGCCGTTCGCGCACCGCCATCACGGCGCCGAGAAAACTCACCCACAGGACCAGGTGACGGATCAGGACATCGGCGCCGGGAATCGAGTAGTGAAAGAAATTGCGCAGGACGATTTCGACCAGCGACAGGGCGAGCATCAGGGCCAGCCCGAAAATGGCGAAGGCGCTTTCGATGCCGGTGAAGTAATACTCAAGCCTGGCGGTCCAGGTACGGTTGCGGACGGCGCGCACGTCCTGTCCGGTCACTGCTTGCCTTTGCGCGCGCGGTAGGCGTCGAGTTCCTGGCGCGCGCGCGTGTACAGCGCGGCCGGGATGTAGTTGTCCTTGGCGAGCGCCGCGGCCGCGCGATCGCGCAGGTCGTAGAGCACGGCGTCGCTGTCCTTCCATTCGTTGGTGAAGGTGATGCCGTGCTGTTTCAGCACCTGCAGGCTTTTCTCGTTGTCGCGCCGGGTTTCCACGAGCAGGCGCCGGCCGGCCTCCTCGCCGGTGCGACGCAGCAGTTCCTGCAGGTCCGCCGGCAGCTTGTCGAAGAACTGGCGCGACACCAGCAGCCCGCCGATGCCGTCCATCACCGGGATTTCGGTCATGTAGGGCGTTTTGGAAAACCATTGCAAGGCGATGGCGCCGAGCGGCGGTGCGATGGTGGTGTCGATCAGGCCGGTGGAGAGGCTGGTGAAAACCTCGGTGATCGGCAGTGGCACCGGCGAGATGCCGCTGGCGGTGAAGAAGGCGGTGCCCAGCGGATCGCCCTGCCACAACCAGATGCGTCGCTTCCTCAGGTCTTCGAGGGAATAAATGGGGTTTTTGGAGAAAAGCTGGATGAAGCCGACTTCCATCCAGCCGAGCAGCTCGAAGCCGTTGTCACGGAATCCCTTGCGGATGTCCGGCATGAGTTGCGCGCGCACATGATCGACCTCGTCGTAGCTGCGGAACAGGAACGGGATTTCCAGCACGCGTACCGGCGAATAGATGTAGCCGATGCCGTGCCCGGTCATGGCGCCGCCGTGCAGCTGGCCGAAGCGGATTTTGCGCAGCACATCGGGCTCGTCGCCCGAGACGCCGCCGGAGTAGAGCTTGAACGTGAGCCGGCCCCGGCTTTGCTGTTCCACGGCCTTGGCCCAGTCGGCGATGATGTTCATCCAGGTGGAACCCTGCGGCGCCAGCGTGGCGAATTTGAGGACGTAGGCATCCTGCGCCTGTACCACGGGAAGCCAGAGCATCAGCAGCAACAGCATGCAAAGTTTTCTCAAAACCATTCCGCTTCCCTGGCGAGCATTTGTCCGGCTTTTTGTTTGGCAATGGCGTTGACCAGCGCCATTTCCGGAAAGACATCGGACGGGGCATTGACGACGGCCGTCAGGCGTTCGTGGAACTGCCGGCGGTCGAGTTGCTGGCGTGCGAGATACTGGGCCCGCAGCAGGTCGCCCAGCAGCAGCTTCCCGCCGGTAACGGCGCGGGCCTTTTCGAAGTGGCGGGCGGAACGCTCGAAGTCGCCGCCCAGCATCGGCGGTTTGGCGCCGTAATAGACGCCGAAAAACAGGTGCGGGCCGCCGTGGTAATAGTTTTCATCGAGCTCGAGCACGCGCGTCATCAGCGCCGCGGCCTTGCCCATCTCGGCGATGCGCGCCGGTTCGTCGCGGTTCATGTCGATCCACTTGGCCCAGCAGGAGGCGGACCAGAACAGCGCCGGCACGGCGCTGTTGTCGAGCGTGGCGAGTTGACGCTCCAGCTCCTCCTGGGGCAGGGCGGCGACGTCGGCGGAAACCCCGGCGACTGTCAGCGCCCGCAGGGCATGTTCCAGGCCGCGGCGGTACAGCGCGGAGGCACGCCGGCTGTCGTCGTCTTCGATGAAACCGTAGGCATAACCGTAAAATCCCTGGGCGGCCTGCAGCCGCAGTTCGGCGTTGTCGGAGAGTTCCAGGATCAGGCCTTCGACCAGCTTGAGGTTGGCCGGAATCGCGGCGCGCGCGAGCTCCAGGTCGGTCTCGCGGTTCATGGCGACATTGCCGCTGTCCAGGATGGACAGCGATGAGCGCGCCACCATCTGGCCCATGGAGCAGGCGCCGAGCATGAGTCCGCAAACAAGGAGCGGTACGACTCTTATTAATGGAGTGAACGAAGCAGGGTGCACCGGCGCGGGGGCGGGCAGGGGGTTCGGTTCGACCTGCATGGTTATAGGTGCACCTTGGTATCAATAAATGTATGCTGCGCGGCAGCTTATCGCCGGTACTTTCCGGGCGCAAGGAGCAGCAAGCCATTTCAACCGTCATTTCCAGTAAGGACATTCTCGGTACCGACGGGCCGCTCGCGGCGCGGCTGGAAGGCTTCACGCCGCGCCGTGCGCAACGGGAAATGGCGGACCGCATCGAGCAGGCGTTGGCGGATTATTCCGTCTTCATCGCCGAGTCCGGCACCGGCACCGGCAAGACCTTTGCTTATCTCGTGCCGGCGCTGTTGTCCGGCCGGAAAATCCTGATCTCGACCGGCACACGCCATCTGCAGGACCAGCTGTATCACCGCGACCTGCCGCTGGTGCGCGACGCACTGGCGGTACCGGTCAGCACGGCCCTGCTCAAGGGCCGTTCCAATTATCTGTGCCGCTATCGCCTCGACAGTCTGGAAACGGACGGACGTCCCACCGGACGGCGCGACCAGTCGAATCTGGCGCGCATCCGGGAGTGGGGCGGGCATACCCGGCGCGGCGACATCGCCGAGATGAACGCGATCCCCGAGGATTCCGATCTGTGGCCGCTGGTGACCTCCACCGCCGATAACTGTCTCGGCAGCGCCTGTTCGCATTACGACGAATGTTTCGTCAACCGCGCACGGCGCGAGGCATTGGCCGCGGACGTGGTGGTGGTGAACCATCACCTGTTCTTCGCCGATCTGGCCCTGCGCGAGGAAGGGTTCGGCCAGTTGCTGCCCGGCGTGGAGGCGGTCATTTTCGACGAGGCGCATCAGTTGCCGGAGGTGGCGTCGAATTTTCTCGGTATTTCGCTCAGCAGCCATCAGCTCGTAAGCTTGTGCCGCGACAGCATTGCCGAAGATTTGAAGGAGCACAGTGGTGTTGCGGGATTGCCAGCCGCGGCGCAAGCGCTGGAAAAGGCGGTGGCCGATTTCCGTCTGACGTTCGGCGTGGAGCCGCGCCGCGATGCGTGGGACAAGCTGGAAAACGCCAAAGCGGTGCATGCGGCGCTGGCCGAAATGAAAACGCGCTTGACGGATTTGTCCGCGGCGCTGGACCAGGCCGCGGGCAAGGGACAGGGACTGGCCAATGGCGCCCGCCGTGCCTCGGATCTGCTGGACCGGTTGCTGATGATCAGTGAAAGCACACCGGCGGATTATGTCGCCTGGTTCGAAACCACGACACGCAGCTTCATGCTGTATCTCACGCCGCTCGATATTGCGGCTTCCTTCCGCCAGCACACCGGCAATAACAAGAAGGCCTGGATATTCACTTCGGCCACGCTCGCGGTCAAAAAAAGCTTTGCCCACTTTCAGTCGCGGCTGGGGCTGGAACAGGCCGAAACCGGGCTGTGGGACAGCCCTTTCGATTATGCGCAACAGACGCTTTTATATATTCCGCCCGGTCTGCCCATCCCGTCGGCACCGGATTATACGGATCGCGTGCTGGATGCGGCCTTGCCGGTGCTGCGTGCCAGCCGCGGACGCGCGTTCATTCTGTTCACCAGTCACCGCGCCCTCAAGGCCGCCGCCACGCGCCTGCGCGATGCGCTGGATTATCCGCTGCTGGTGCAGGGTGACGCCCCGCGCTCGGAGCTGTTGCGGCGTTTTCGCGACCTGGGTAATGCCGTGCTGCTCGGCACCAGCAGTTTCTGGGAGGGCGTGGACGTGCGCGGCGAGGCGCTGTCCTGCGTGATCATCGACAAGCTCCCGTTTGCCTCGCCCGACGATCCGGTGCTGCAGGCGCGCGCGGCGGCGATGGAACAGGCCGGGCGCAGTCCTTTCGCCGACTATCAGCTGCCGGAAGCCGTGATCACCCTGAAGCAGGGCGTCGGCCGCCTGATCCGCGACGAAAGCGATCACGGCGTGCTGATGCTGTGCGACCCGCGCCTGCTGAGCAAGGGTTATGGCAAGACCTTTCTCGCCAGCCTGCCACCCATGCCGCGCACGCACGATCTCGGAGACGTGCAGCGGTTTTTCGGCAGTGAACCCGTGACACAAAATGAAATTTATATAGATTAGCCACAGAGAGCACAGAGCACACAGAGACAGAAAAGAAGCGGTTTTTACTCTGTGACCTCTGTGCTCTCTGTGGCCGATTTTCTTTTTGTTTATGTTTCCGGTTTTTGTTTGCGGAAAAGATTTCCGGAGGCGTTCAGCGCTCGATGGTAAAGAGCAGGTCGGCGCCGCTGTGGGTGCCGGTTTCGGTCTGCACTGTCCAGCGGCTGTTCAACTGGTAGCGCAGGCGCAGCAGGTTGATCTGTTCGAACAGGCCGACGCTGTAGGCGATGAACAGCTTCGGCGACAGGTAGCGACCGACCACGAGCGAGGCCTCCCCCGGTGTGCCACTGGTCTGGATCGCGACCTCTTCGAAACCGAAGCGCGCGCCGATATCGCGCGCCAGCCTGTCGCCGCCGGTGAGCGTGAGCGCGCTCGCCGCGCCCAGCAGGGTGCGACCCTCGGCGGTGCTGGCCTGTTGCAGCGGCTGGCCCAGGATCAGGTATGACAGGATGTCCGTCTGGGGCATGGGCGGATCGGAGAATAGCGTCAGCACCGGCGACTTGAGCGTGCCGCGCACGCTGATGCCGGCCAGGACCTCGCCGACGCGGCGCACCGCGCGCGCGTCAATCCCCGGGTTGTCGATCGGCCCGCCGGCGAAGATCAGGCGCCCGCGCTCGACGTCGAGGTCACGGCCGTAGGCAGTGTATTTGCCGGCGGTGACACTGAGCTCGCCACGCGCGGTGGTGATCTTTTCCGGCTCATCGGTCGCGGTGACGCTACCGGTAATGTTGCCGGTGAGACCGAAGCCCTTGAACCGGACCTTGTCGCCCAGTACCAACCGCACCTGGCTGTACAATTCCCACGGCCTGCTCTTCGCGGCAAGTTCGTCCGGGGCGTTCACCAGGATCACGTCGCGCGAAACCGGCACCGCAGTGCCGGTTTGCAGCGGTTCGATCCTGGCCTCCGGGACGACCAGCTCGCCCTCGACGTCCACACGCTGCGGGCGCGCGCGCAAGCGCAGGTCGGGCGATACCAGCACCCAGGCCTCCGGGATTTTCACCACTTCGACGCGTTCGCCCTTGAGCGCGAGCTCGGCCGACCAGTCGCGCGCATTGTCCGCGGGCCATTGCATCCGGCCGTTGAAGCGCAGCTCGCCGCCCGAGCGCAGCCGGCCTTCGAAACGGATGCGGTCCCGGCCGTCGCTCTCGGCCATGAGCTCGATCGCCTTCAGCGCGAGACCGAGACGCGGTACCTGTGCCGTGCCGTCGACGAGCGTGACGCGCCCGGTGATGCGCGGATCGCCCAGCGTGCCGCCGAGCGCGAAGTTGGCGCGCAGCTCGCCACGGGTGTCTTCCACGTCCGGGATAAAGGCGGGCAGCAGATCAAGACGGCTCAGGCGCGCGGACAGCTCGCCCTCGAGCGCCTGCTGCTTCAGAGCTACCGTGCGTGTCGCCACGAAGCCGGGCAGGCGCAGGCGCGCCTGCAGGCCGTCGCTGTCACCCAGTGCGAGCAGCAGCCGGCCATCGAGACCTCGCTCATCCACCCTGACATCGAGGTCAATATCGGCATCCAGGCGCTCCAGCTGGTGTTGTTCCATTGTGAAATTTTGTACCTTGGCTGTCGCCACCATCCGTGGCGTCGCGCGCGGACCGGTCACGCGTCCCTCGCTCGCGATCGTGCCGCGCGCCGGCAGCAGCGCGGCCGGATTATCGGCGCGTGCCTCCCAACTCAGGTCCCAGCGATCGCTCAATGTGCCCGTAGCGCGCAGGTGTACTTCCCCCATGTCCACAGCGAGGTCGCTCAGGCGGTAATTGTCGCCGTCGATATGCAATGCGCCACGGGCGCTGATTTTTTGTCCACGCAGCATGCCGTGTGCCCGGCTGATGCTGAGGTCTGCACGCAGGCGGTCACCGCGCCAGGTGCCGCGAGAGCTGGCCTCGATCGCGAGCCGGCCGGGCCAGTCGCGCCAGTGCCGGCCGGGATCGAGGGCATCGCCGGTGAGCGCGAGTTGCCATGCCAGATCAGGACGCCAGGCGATGAGGCCTTGGCCCGTTATGCGTCCGTCGAGCAGGCGTGCCTCGATGCGATCGAGGTTGAGCCGTGAAATGTCGCCGCGAGCGCGGATCGTCAAGTCAGCGGCTGGTACATGTCGGCCCGCGACGGCCGCCTCGAGGCGCATGGTATAACGCTCGGGTGTGCCAGCGAGGTGCAGCCGTCCCTGCCGGCTGGCGATGGCGGCGTCGCCCGCGAGCGGCCAGGCGAGCGCGCGCCACTCGGCGTCGAGCTTGAGCGCGCGCGTGGCGCCGTGGGTCGGATAGCGCGCGGTCGCATTCAGGCGCGCGGGGCCGTCGGGCATGCGGATGTCGAGGCGCTCGAGCGCCCAGAATTCGGGCGAGTGGCGCAGGGTGAACACCCCGTTGAGTTTTCCGTATTGTTCCTGGCGCAGCTGGAAATTTCCCTCGATCGACCAGTTGTGGAAATCGCCCTTGCCCTCGGCGGCGGTGCGCAGCGCGAGCTCCGGCCACGACGCATTCAGCTGGCGAGCGTCGGTTTCCTCGATCTCGAGCCGCGCCTCCCAATGCGGTTGCGCCGGCCAGTCGCGCAGCACCGCTTGCAAGCGCGCGCTCGCCGGCGCCACGACACGCTGATCCAGATGCAATTCCGTGAGAGCGCCGGTGATGGTGCCGCTGCCCCGGAGCTCGACTGCTCCGGGCAGGGTGACTGACCAGTCGGTGCGAAGATCGGCCGTGATCTCGCCGGCGAGCGTGATGTGCCCGCGCGCCTTCACACGCAACGTCGCCATGTGCGCCTCCAGGGAACGGATTTCGAGTGTGCGCCCGTCGAACTGGAAGTCGAATTCCGCGGCTTCGACAAGTACCGGCGCATCGCCGTCACGCGCCACGCTGATACGGCCCAGGCGCGCGTCGGCGACACTCAGTGTCAGCGGCAGGGCCGGCACCGCGAAAGTCGCGGATGCCGGTTCATCCAATGCCGGCGGCAGGGTGAGCGCGACGCCGTCGGCGTGCAGTTGCGTGATACTGAGCTTGCCGAACAACAAGGCGCTTGGCCGCCAGTTGGCGTTCGCACGATCGATCGCCAGCGACGTTCCGTTCTGACGATAGTGCAGGCCCTGCAACGAGACCGGGCCGATCAACCGGCCTTCGAACGACTTCACGCTGAGTTCTCCCGGAAGCATGCGCACCAGTCGCGGCCACAGGAGACGCAGCCCGGCTTCGGTGGTGGCAAAAAAGCCTGCGACTCCGGCGACCGCGATCATCAGCACCAGCGGGATCAGCCACAGGAGCGCGCGCCGCGTCACAGGTCGGGCCCGATGACGAGATGGAAACGCCGCGGCCGGTCGGGCTCACTCAGGGCCTCGGCCAGATCCACGCGGATCTGGCCAATCGGCGTTTTCCAGCGCAGGCCGATGCCCGCGCCCTTCTTGAGCGGGTCGGAAAAATCGTCGATGGCGTTGCCGATGTCGTAGAACACCGCCGCCGACCACTTGCCGGAGAGGCGATGCTCGTATTCGAGACTGCCGACCAGTAGGTGCCGCCCGCCCACGACTACGCCGGCGTCGTTCAGGGGGCCGAGGGTGTTGTAGCCATAGCCGCGCACGCTCTGGTCGCCGCCGGCGAAGAAGCGCACCGAGGCCGGCAGTTCGGAGAAGTCGGCCACCTGGCTGGCGCCGGCGTCGACGCGCGCGATGGCACGCCCGGCGCCCAGGTTATGGATGTACTTGACCTGCGCCCGGGTCTGCACGAACGAGGTGTCGGAACCGAGCGAATTGGCCCCGCCGCGCACTTCCAACGTCAGGCGGCTGCCGCGCTCGGCGTATATGCGATCATCGGCGCGCACCCGTGTCCAGCTGATGCCGGGCAGCACCAGCGTCGAGCTGCCGGTCTCGCCGCCGATGTCGAATTTCTCGTTGTGATAATTGATCGAGATCGTCTCGCGCCATTTTCCGCGTGCGTGCGTTTGGCTTACGCCGAAGGTGCGAATTTCACTTTCGGCGGTCTTGGTATCCTCTTCGAACATTCCGGCGCTGAATGTTATGTAGTCGGTGCGCGGATCGCGGATCGGAATGATATAGGCCGTTGTCAGTCTGTTCTTGATCTGCGAGGCCTGGAGGTCGGCGCGCATGCGGTGGCCGTCACGATTGAGATAACGCCGTTCCCAGCCGAGACTGCCGCGCGCGCCGGTGTCGGTGCCGTAGCCGAGTCCGAGACTGTACTTGTTCGGCTTGCGCGGGCTGAGCCGGACCTCGATCGGGACTTCCCGGTCCACGGCCTGTTCGGGATGCGGCAGCACCTCGACATTGGCAAAATAATCGCTGTCGCTGAGCGCATTTTGCAACTCCAGCAATGCGCTGGTCGAGTAGGGATCTCCCGGCATGAACGGCACGAAGCGCGCCACGAACGCGGGATCGAGAATGTCCTGTGCGACCGTTACCGGTCCGAAGCGGTAACGCGGCCCGGTGTCGAAGTGCAAGGCGATGGACGCCGCATAGGCTTCGAGATCGACGCGCACCTCCTGGCGGGTGAAGCGGGCGTCGAGGTAACCGCGTTCGGCGGCGAGGTTCTGCAGCGCACGCTTGGAGTCCTCGTAGACCACGTGATTCAGCAAATCACCCTGCCGGATCGGAAACTTCTGCATCAACGCCTGGAAACGGTCGTCCCCGGATCCGTCACCGCTCAGGCGCAGGTCGAGCTCGCGGATCGGCACCGCCGGACCGGGATCGACGCGATAGCGCGCGCGCCAGCCGGTTTCGGTCGGCGTGAGTTCGGCCTCGATCGTCGGGCGGTAGTAGCCGAAAGGCTGCAGCGCCAGGCGGATTTCATCCGGCGCTTTTTCATGCATGCGGCGGATGCGTCCGTCGGACAGGTCGGGGGCGTTTTTCTGCTGTTCGATGCCGAGATATTCGAGGATGTTCCGTTGCGCTGCCTCGCTTACGCCTTCCACCACGACCTCGACGCGCGCCCCGGCGGGGTGCGCCACGAGCGGCAGCAGAATCATCAGCAGAAGGGTTACGGCCTGTTTCATGTGGGAGATCCAGATGCGTGCGCCGGGATCGAAGCGAAACCGGAGGAATAGCCGCCGCCGTGAGATTAACTATATGATGCCGGCCGTATTCCGTTCCGGGCGGGTTTCACGGTATTTTTGCACATTACCCCGGCAATTTTAAGGCGACGGCCGTTTGACCGATGCGCGCGGCTGCGCCATGATCCCGACGCGGCGGTCGTGCGGCCACCGCATTAATGTCATCTCTTTCATCCGCGCGAGACAGGGACCGGGTAGTGTCGGTATCTTCAGACGATCATCGAGACGCACTGCCATGAGCAACGGCCGCCGCCGGCTGTCTCCCGTTCGCCGGATCATTCATTTTCTTGCGTTCGGATTTGGCGCCGGCAGGATGCCGGTTGCGCCCGGGACCTTCGGCACGCTCGCCGCGATTCCCGTTTATCTTCTGCTCGCGTCCGCGCCGGCGCTGGTGTACGCCGAGATCGTGCTCGGCTTGTTCGTCCTCGGTGTGTGGTTGTGCCACGCGACGGAACAGGACCTCAAGGTGCACGATCATCCCGGCATCGTGTGGGACGAGATCGTCGGATACCTTATTACCATGTTCATGGCCCCCGCAGGATGGGTATGGATCGCGGTGGGATTTCTTCTGTTCCGGCTGTTCGATATCTGGAAGCCGTTCCCCATCCGCCAACTCGAGCGCCGGATTCAGGGCGGATTCGGCAACATGCTGGACGATGCGCTGGCCGGTTTGTACTCTCTGGCGGCGTTGCAGGGGATCGCGTATCTGGCGAAAATGAACTAGAAGCTACCTCAAAATAAGTTTTTGTAACCACGGATGAACACGGATGGACACAGATAAAAAAAATCAACGATATGTGTTATCCGTGTTTATCCGTGTTCATCTGTGGTTCCGAAATCTTACAAAAGGATCTTTGAGACGGGTTTGAATGATAATCACATGACAACCGCCACGGAACTCAAACGTACCCTGTCCCTGGCGCAGCTCGTCCTGTATGGCCTCGGCACCATCCTCGGTGCCGGCATTTACGTGCTGGTCGGCAAGGTGGCGGGCCTGGCCGGCCTGTACGCGCCGGTGTCGTTCGTCGTGGCGGCGGTGCTGGCGGGTTTGACCGGCCTGTCCTATGCCGAACTGTCGGCGCGTTATCCGCGCAGCGCGGGCGAGGCGGTGTATGTGCAGGAAGGGCTGCAGCGGCGCGCGCTGTCGGTGCTGGTGGGATCCCTGATCATCCTGACGGGCGTGGTCTCGGCGGCCACGATCGCGAACGGTTTCGTCGGTTATCTGCATGTGTTCGTGACGGTGCCCGACTGGCTCGCCATCACGCTGCTGGTGCTGTTACTGGGCGCGCTGGCGGCCTGGGGCATCAGTGAATCGGTGATGGCAGCATCGCTGATCACGCTGGTCGAAGTCGGCGGGCTGATCCTGGTTATCCTGGTGGCGGGCGACAGCCTAGGTACATTGCCGGCGCGCCTGCCGGAATTGATTCCGCCGCCCGACACCGGGGTGTGGCTGGGAATCATGCTGGGGGCGTTTCTCGCGTTTTATGCCTTCATCGGTTTCGAGGACATGGTGAACGTGGCCGAGGAGGTCAAGGATCCTGGACGCATCCTGCCGCGCGCCATTGTTATCACGATCGTGGTTTCAACCGTCCTGTACCTGCTGGTGGCGCTGGTGGCGGTGCTGGCCTTGCCGCCGGCAGAACTGGCGCAGAGCCGCGCGCCGCTGGCGCTGATTTACGAGCGTGCCACCGGTTCCGCGCCGACGCTCATCAGCCTGATCAGCATTTTCGCCGTGGTGAACGGCGCGCTGATCCAGATCATCATGGCTTCGCGCGTTTTGTACGGCATGAGCCGCGAGGGCTGGCTGCATCGCGCGCTGGGGAAAGTCCATGCGCGCACGCGGACACCGCTGCTGGCCACGGCCGTGGCCACCGCGATTGTCCTGACCCTGGCCCTGTGGCTGCCGCTGGTGACGCTGGCGAAGGCGACGAGCTTCATCATCCTGATGGTGTTCGCCCTGGTCAATCTGTCGCTCGTGCGCATCAAGCGCAAACACCCGCGCCCGGAAGGGATCAGGATTTACCCGGCATGGATTCCGCTCGCCGGTTTCCTCTCGACGACAGGTTTCGTGCTGTTTCAGCTCTACCAGTTGGCCGGTAACTGACGAAGTGGAAACCCTTCTGATTTATCTCCTGGTGGGCGCCTTCGCCGGCCTGATCGCCGGCCTGCTCGGCGTCGGTGGCGGGCTCATCATCGTTCCGGTGCTGGTGTTCGTTTTCCAGGGGCAGGGCGTTTCCCCGGAGGTGATCGTGCATCTGGCCATCGGCACCTCACTCGCGACCATCGCCATCACCTCGATTTCCTCCATGCGCGCGCATCACCGGCATGGCGCGGTGCAGTGGGCCGTGTTCCGCCGGCTCACGCCCGGCATTGTGGTCGGGGCACTGCTGGGCGCGGTGATCGCCGATTTCCTGCCGACCAAGGCGATGCGCCTGTGGTTCGGTGTTTTCGAATTGCTGGTGGCGGCGCAGATCGGTTTCAATCTCATGGTGGCGCCGCGTGGCCACTTGCCCGGCGCGCTGGGCACGAACATCGCCGGCGGCGTGATCGGCGCGATTTCGGCGGCGCTCGGCATCGGCGGCGGCACGCTGACCACCCCGTTCCTGGTGTGGTGCAACTTTTCCCTGCGGCAGGCGGTGGCCACTTCCAGCGCCTGCGGTTTGCCCATTGCCCTGGCCGGCGCCGCCGGTTTTGTCGCCACCGGCTGGAACGAGCCCGGTCTTCCCGGCTGGAGCAGCGGCTATCTTTACTGGCCGGCGTTCGCCGGGATTGTAATATCCAGCCTGTTGTTCGCCCCGCTCGGCGCGAAGCTGACGCACACCCTGCCGGTCGTCGTGCTGCGCCGCTTCTTCGCCATATTTTTGGCGATCCTCGGCGTGCGCATGCTGATTGGATAACCGGCCTGTCACCAGGACGGATACCGCGTTATCCTTGCGCGCATGGAAATCGAAACACTGGCACGCGCCGTCAGCCATGAACTGAAACGCCAGGGTTTGATGCTGGTCACGGCCGAATCCTGCACCGGCGGCTGGGTGGCGCAGATGATCACCTCGGTGGCGGGCAGCTCCGAATGGTTCGAGCGCGGTTTCGTCGCCTACACCAACCTGGCCAAGCGCGAGATGCTGGGCGTGAAGACGACCATCCTGTCGCGCTACGGCGCGGTCAGCGAGCAGACCGCGCGCGCCATGGCCGAGGGCGCGTTGACCCATTCCCACGCGCAGGTGGCGCTCGCGATTACAGGTATTGCGGGTCCGAGCGGCGGCACGCCGGAAAAACCGGTTGGCACCGTGTGTTTCGCCTGGGCCGGCAAGAAGCGCGACACCAGCAGCATCAAGCAGGTGTTTTCCGGCGACCGCGAGAGCGTGCGACGGCAGGCGGTGGCGGCGGCGCTTCAGGGCGTACTGGATTTTATTCGCTGAATCAACAAGCTTAACCGGCATGCGTAGGGCGCATTAGGCGATAGCCGTAATGCGCCGAATGTTGTTTGTCCTGGTTGTTCTCCTATCCACCCTTCCATGCGGCGCAATACGCTTCGCTATTGCGCCCTACGAATATCTGTCGGCCGATTTTACAGATTACGAATGGCTTCAAGCCGTTTCCGGGCCGACCCTGATGCTTGACAGGCAAGGGGGGAGGAGGCGGAGAATGCGCAATAAGCGGAAGAATATGCGCTCATTTTTATAGATGACGCATCAATAAAAACCGCCAACAACAGAACAACGATTGCTAGGAGAAATTTCATGAAATTTCATCAGAAATGCAAAATTCCTGTTTCTCTTGCCCTCGGATCTATCGTCTCTCTCCTGTGCCTGCCTGCTCAGGCCTATATCGTTGATTCGTTCGCGAGTTTCGTGAATTACCAGGGCACTGTTGGTGCCGGCTTTCAATTCGTCTCTACGATCAACGGCAACACGGTATGCCCGGACGCGGGTTGCGGAGAAACGTTTGGTGTCGCCACGCTGCAGTTCTACGACCCAATAACCGATACCGGAACCCCGATTCAAAACGTGGATATGAGCCTGATTGATAACTACGACAATCCGCCCCAACGCCCACCGAACTCGTTGACGCTAACCCCATTCGGTTTCGACGAGGGATTGAGCTCGGGACAAAATGTTCAGAACGGCGACACAACTGTGGTTGCGAGGTTGCGCTACGTTAACGGGCAGTGGTTCAGCGCGCAACTTGATTTCTATATCGAAGCTATGCTGTTCCAGCAGTCGGGCCCGAACTTCTATGAGGTCGTCGCGGGCAGCGGTGGCATCTGGGAGGACACGTTGGAGTTGACGGTCACGCCCAACAACGGAACCGCCGCGAGCAATGCAGACCGTCTGTGCTTCGCCAGCAACCCTACCTGGAATTGCTTCTATGCCTACGAACCGGGCGATACGCCTGACCCCTATGCCGAGGTTGAACTTCTCGCTACGTTCGGATCACTGACGCCGGTGGGATTCGGCAACGCAATCAGTGGCGGATTC
>Ga0105101_10000590_pt1 | contig 15300 bp, 13 predicted proteins | sample PPLLak21cMay2015_2_FD_87037 | JGI IMG/M metagenome (GOLD analysis project Ga0105101, IMG submission 87037) | Freshwater sediment microbial communities from Prairie Pothole Lake near Jamestown, North Dakota, USA - PPLs Lake P8 Core (1) Depth... | ecosystem: Environmental > Aquatic > Freshwater >... | reverse complement strand
TAATACACTGTGGTCTTGCTCCCAAAACTGTTACAATTTTCACTTGCTACTTTTTTTTATAATTAAAAAATAAATTTTTCATATGATGGCTACACCTGAAATTATATAATGAAACCTTTCACTTAAGAAATCAAATAAAATACTATCAATTTTCCCCAGCATTTTTTTTTGTATTTCTGTTTTCCCAAAACAACCCCAAAAACCAAATGTCTTATAATTAAAAGATGAATATTCAGAAAATAAATCCTTCATTTCCTTAATTTTAAAATACCTCCAATTGTTTTTTAAAGCACCATATTTCTTTCTAAAGAATCTGTGAATGATCGTCGATGATAAGTTTTCTGAAAATAATACAATCCCACCTGGCTTTAATGTTTTATGTATTTCCAATATCACCTTTTTAGCAACTTCAAGTGAGTCATCTCTAACTATTCCACCTAATACCGATTTAAAGCATACCACATCATAAAACTCACTATACGGAATTGATAGAGCATTTATTTGGCTGTACTCAATTTTTTTCGGTAGTTTATATCTGCTATGAATTTCTTTTGTCTTTAGTGAAATAGGTTCATAGTTTGAACAATTCACATCATAATTTTTGTATGCCATTAAGAGAGATAATCCTCCATTTTCTCCACAGCCAAGTTCAAGTACTTTTAATTTATTAGCTTTCTTATTTAAATGATTTTCCCAAAACGAAATTGATTTAGACCAATTATATACGTCCCAATAAAAAGAATCTTCTATTATTTGTCTGTTTTCACCAATTGTTTTCAATTTATATTTCTTTATTAATTGACTAATGAATTATAAATAGAAATCATTTTTCTTACCGAGTCTTCCCAATCATATTCTTTAATTACTTTTTGCCTCCCATTCGTTCCCATTACTTTTCTTAATTGTTCATCTTCAATTAACCTGGATATAGCATCTGCAATAGCCTCAGGATTTTCTTTTTGAACTATGAAGCCGGTTTTTTCATGCTCAACAACTTCTAAAAATCCCCCAACGTTTGATACAACAACAGGTTTACCGCAAGCGCTTGCCTCAAGAACTGATACGCCAAAACTTTCACTATCTTCCACCGAAACTGATACAAAAATATCCATCATATTATGATAAATATGAACTTCATCATGATTGATGTAACCGGTAAATATTGTTTCATTTTCGAGTCTTGATTTTTTAACTAAATTTTTTAAAAAATCCAATTGCGAACCTTGGCCTACAATAAGCAGCTTTAATGGCTTATTTGAGAATTTTTCTTTAACAAGCTTGAATGCATTTATTAAGTGTTCGATACCATATTTATTCTCGAGAGTTTTTATTGTGCCTATAACAATATCATTAGAATTGAAAAAGCTATTTTCTTTTTTAAAATAGAATTTCCGAGTATCTACACCAAATGGTGTTACTAAAATCTCCTTCGGGGTATATTTTTTTGTTTCTTCTTTCATAACCGTGCTGGTTGATAGAATTTTATCTGATCTTGACAAGTTGAATCTTATTATAGCACGATGAATATTAGACTTTTTAGGAAAATTATAAATATCTGACCCCCACACAGAGATGATAAAAGGGTGAAAATTAGTAAGCGCACCAATCAATCCGTAACTTGACGCATAATGGGCATGTAAAATATGCGGAGAAAATTCTTTTATTAACTTTTTTAACTTTATTAGCGATTTGAGATAAACAATTTTTGATAAATTACCATCAGGTTTTGATAAAAAGTCTTCTCCCACAGCCATGGAATAGAAATGCAGCTTTTCTCTATTCTGATAATTAGACAATTGTATTTTGGAAAAACCAAATAAAAATATCTCAATACCCCTTTCTAATAAAGCATTAACCCATTTTATAGTATGTGAGGATAAAGGATCTGATAGTAAGAATAATCGCATTTCAAATAAATTGATTCATCAAATTTTATACAATTTCAAATTCATATTCTTGTTATAAAAAGATAGATTAATATTGATTCATTAATTCTGAATTTCTTTTTGATTTAATTTCTTTGTTCTTATATACATATAAATGAGAATAATAAATATTAACCAAAAAGGAAGATCTTGTGAAATAAAACCGTAGAACATAATTCCGCTGACTTCGAAAAACGCTCTGAATAAAATTGCTATCCCAATACCAAATGCAGATATTGAAATGACGTATAAATCATAATCAATAGATTTATAAGCTTTAATACATTTGAAAGCTAAATAAAAAAACAGAATAAAAATAGAAATAGAAGCAAACAAACCAAGTATCCCATTTTCTGCAGTAAAAAGGATAAAATAATTATGCGGTGAAAAAGTTTTATCTATAGACAAGGCTCCAGAACTTTTTAAGTGAAAAAAAGCTGATGACGCAAGATGAGTGAATGCATACCTGGGATACATCTCAGGTCCTACTCCAAAAATTATATTATCTTTACAAACTTCCAAACCAGAATCCCAAATAAATTCTCTAATACCAAATTCATTTGGACGTAATAGAAGTAATAAAGGATCTTGAATAGAAGGTGTTGATAATAGAATAAGAAATATAATTCCTAAAAGAATATATGCCTTTAATAATAGTTTTTTGTTAAGCATAAATACAACGAAGGTGGCACTAATAATCCCAGCAATGATAGCTGCACGTGAATCTGTCATTAAAAGTATTCCCATGCAGTTCAATAATGATAAAACTAAAAAGAATCTATATTTTCTAGACGAAAATTTATTAATGAAAAAGAAAGAAATTGTTATGCAAAGTGATATTATAGCTGTTAAACTAGCAAAGTTCACACCACCAGAAACTCCGCTTAATCTTGTCCATATTCCGCTTATTAGAAAAGATTGATATCCTTCGTTGATAAAATCATAATACATGCTAAAGCCGATAAAAATTTCAGTAACAAGTAAACATATTAGATAAAGAAAAACAGTTTTTCTGCTCTGGATAAAACTGTAAAAGATATAACAGACCAAAAAAAACACTGCTGTGCGAATAGTTGCGAAAAAGCTTACGCTTTTTGAAGCTGATAGAGAAGTTGATATTAATAAGGTGGCACTTAATAAGAAAATAAAGTAATATACTTCTTTAGGCAATTTAGGAAAATCTATTAAGTTCAATCCATAATATTTAAAGAATAAATAAACAAGAAGAATAATTAAAAAAATATTTATAACATCCCTGATGTTTTGGAATTCTGATCTTGTAAAAATTAAAAAAGTAAATATTATTAAAAAAAGAATGAACTCCTTACCATACAAAAAACCAAGTAAAAATATTATTGGGATAAAAACCAAATAAATGTCATAAGGTAATAATAGCAATAGAACCAGCGGAGCAACTAAAACAATTAAAAATATATGAAAAGATTTTAATCCCATTTAACAAAATCTAATTCCACGTTATTTACGAAGGTTAATATTTTTTCTTCAACTTCTTTAACTTCAATATTATTCATACATTCATTTGAAGGGCATCCAAATCTTCCCCCATTTGTAAAACAAACTTTTTCTCTATACTTAGGAGAACAACCAATCTTTTTGAATATAAAAGAATTAAGCCCATTTATTGGTTTATGATAATCCGGATTAGTTGGTCCATATATTGTGAAAGTTGGAATTCCAATCAGGTTTGCTATTTGTATAGGGCCTGAATCATTTCCAATAAAAACCGAAGCCCCTTCTATTACTTTTATAAGATCCAAAGTTGTCTTAGTTTCTACATGCTTAATTTTTTTATTATCCATTTCTTTAAGAATATCTTCTTTTATACTTTTCTCCGGATAGACAATTACACATTCGTTATCTTTATTTAATTTTTCAGCCAAATTAACAAAATTCTTTAATCTCCATTCTTTTGCAATCCATCCAGCAAAAGGATGGATTAATATGTATCCGTCTTTTGATTTTTTAACTGTAATATCTGTTCCGGTATCATCTTTGACGGGAATTAATAATTTCACAGCATCAAGATAAATATCTGTAATATGAGGTTCTTTCCTAATCGGTTTGAATTTAGTATAAATACTTTTATAAATATTTTCACTAGTTCCAATAATTTCTTCTGCCCTTGAATTATATATTAACGAGACTGAGGTAATGGAACCTGTAAGATCAAAAATGTTTTTTGGTTTTAAGGATTTTATTACTCTCCTTGCTTTTCTTGAAGCAATCCTTCCTCCAAAATAAAAATCAGTTTTACTAAGGTTAATAAAATTTAGGTTTGTGAAAACAAGTTTATATATATCACAAGTCTCACTAAAACAGACTACATTAATATCTGTTTTATAATATTTTTCAATTTCCCTTATAGCTGGAATAGTAAAAACTGAATCCCCGAGTTTATGTAAAGCTATAATTACAATATTACTATTATTATTAACTGAAGAGAAATTAAAATTTTTAATTGCTGATATAAACACAGTTAGCAAGGAATTCAAAATTCTGTACAAAAATTTACTTTTCGATAATATTGAAGTTATTTCCAAAATTTATCCATCACTTTTATAAAACTTACTTCTCAATATACTTTTTTTCATCTCTGCTATGGTGCCAATAAAAACAGCTAATGATTTATCATGTATTAGATAACAATTAATCAAAAAAAAGCTTATAAAAAATAGAATTTGGAATATATTTACAATAGAAACATTCCCTCCTATTAATAAAATATTTCCCACTAAAGTTGAGATTAATAGACAGATTAAACCATTTATCAAATAAAAGAGTAAATTTTTAGTAAAATAAAAAAAAGAATTGATTTTTATTTTTTTTATATATGCCAATGTAAATAGACAATAAAAAATAAAACAAATTGATGTACTTAGTGCGAGACCATCTTGAAACATTTCATTAACAAGAAAAATATTTAATATTATTTTCAAAGATACCCCAATACCCATTATTAATAGCAGTTGTTTGAGCAATCCAGCACTGTAAAATAGTTTATTCATTATTGTATAAACTGCATAAAATACTAGGCTAATGGAATACATCTTTAATGTATTAAAAGTAATTAAACTGTCCGTAGAAGAAAAATTACCCCGCTGAAAAAGAATTTTTATAATGGACCCACCAAAAAAAGTAAAAATAAAAAACATAGGTATGGTCAAAAAAATAATGGTTGATATCGCTTTATTCAATTTTTCACTTATTTCCGGCACCTGATTTAAACGAATCATTTCAGAAAAAGAAGGGAAAAGTACAGTTGATATAGCAGCAGGCAGAATAACTATTGGTAATTGCCATAATGTTAGTGAATAATTTAAAGCAGCTATTCCCCCCTTTTGAACTTCATCCAAAAAATATCTATCCACCAAAACAAACATTTGACTAATACTTTCAATCACTATAGTAAAAAATAAAAACAATCCCAGATTTGCGTTCCAGCCAGATGTTAAAAAATCTAAACTGAATTTTATTTCTACTTTTCCCCTTACCTTTAAAAAAAGGTATATAACCTGCAAAGTAATTCCTAATAAGTAAGAGATCGGGATTATGAAGATTCCCAATTTATTGCTAAAGAATGGAACAATAAAAATTATTATAATATTGACCAATAGATTAGAGATGATTGGGAGTGTAAAATTTTTTTCTGACTGAAGGAAGGCTATCAAAACTGAAATAACTGAACTTAACGGAATTGAAATAAGAAATAAATTAAATATAGTTACTGCAGTATTTTTTGCACTAATTGATTCTGAACCTAAATAAAAATCAATTATTTGATTAGAGAATATTAAAAGTAATAGTGAAATTATTAAACTAATAAATATAAAAAGAGATAATGATTGATTAAAAAAATTAGTCCTATTTATTTTATTACTGGATCTATAGTAATTAGGTATGAAATAGTTTTGTCCTAATACTATTATAATTGTATTAATAACTATTGGAATTACAGTTGCTACTAAATAAACTTCAAAATTTTGACTTAATCCAAAAAAAGCAGCAAAAATTATTTCCCTTAGAAAACCAAGGCCTTTCCCAAATAAAGTGAAAATAGTAATGAATATTGATGCCCCTGCTATTGTTGAGGTAAATTTTTGGTTCATTTAAATGATATGAAAATAATTTATTATCAAACTTAAATCATTGCTTCTGAACATAAGTTTCCAAATACACTTCCCTTCTAAGAGGTATTGCGAGTAAATAAATTGGTAGCAGTAAAGCTGAGTGAAAAAATTCTCTGGAAAATGGTTTGGCTTTTAAGAACTCTACACGGCAAGCAAAGTTTCTAAGTTTTTTTATTTTGAGTTGAATCTTTTCTAAAGCATATCTGATAGACTTGTTATTAAAACCGACAATATGATATGGACTTTCAAAAGGTTTTAATTTTGGAGATATATTTTTACTAAGTAACCTATATACAATTTTTTTAACATCATTTAAAAATGAATCCTCGTTGGGAATTCCCAGATAAAGAATTCCTCCTTTCTTTAAAATCCTTTTTATTTCTGATAAATATTCATAAGGATTAATTACATGCTCTAGAACAGAGTCCATGTAGACAACATCAAAAAAGTCATCAGGAAATTTACACTCAAGTAAATTTGAATTAAAAAATTCGATATCATCCTTTTTTGCTTGGGATATTCTATTATCGGTGATATCAACACCGTAAGCATTCCATCCCCTATTGTTTGCTTCCAACAAACAAAAGCCCTCACCGCAACCAATATCTAAAAAGTTTTTAATATCATTAAATGAATATTTTATTATATTATCAAATCTTTTTATTCATTCGAGATTCCTATTTTTTTCATACCAATTGCTCATTTGGGGGAAATAATTCTGATCGTATAAAATCCTCCATTCATCTAATGAAAGATTTATTTGTGGATTCACAAAATATGATCCGCAAAAACTACATTTTACAATTTGATAATTTTGTTTTATAACTTGTGCGGCTTTTGTACTTATTTTGGGAAGACCTATTACCAAAGCAGTCCGACTCTTACAAATGGGACACATATAAAATCAGTTAATTATTTTCTTAAAATATTCAATCGTAATTTTCAGCCCTTCATTTCGATCAACTTTTGGTTCCCATCCTAAAACTTTTTTGGCTTTAGTAATATCTGGCTGCCTTACTTTGGGATCGTCTATTGGCAATTCTTTATATACTATGTTACTCTTTGTTCCAATTAATTTTACTACTTCTTCCGCAAATTCTTTAATTGTTATTTCATCGGGATTACCGATGTTAACCGGTTCAACTTCATTCGACATTAACAATTTAAAAATACCATCGACAAGATCAGATACGAAACAAAAACTGCGTGTTTGTAAACCATCACCAAATACTGTAATAACTTCACCACGTAAAGCTTGACCTACGAAAGCAGGTAAAGCTCTTCCATCATCCAAACGCATTCGCGGTCCGTAAGTATTAAATATTCTGGCAATTCTTGTTTCGACCCCATGAAAGCGATAGTAAGCCATAGTTAAAGCCTCTGCAAATCTTTTTGCTTCATCATATACTCCTCTTGGTCCAATTGGATTAACATTACCCCAATAATCTTCACTCTGCGGATGGATGGATGGATCACCATAAACTTCGGATGTTGATGCTAATAGAAATCTTGCTTTCTTTTCTTTTGCTAATCCTAATGCTTTATGGGTTCCTAATGAACCGACTTTTAAAGTTTGAATTGGAAATCTTAGATAATCAATAGGGCTGGCCGGAGATGCAAAATGAAGTATAAAATCAATCCGATCGGGCAGATAAATATAATTTGTTACATCATGCTTGACGAAAGAAAAATTTTCGTTGCCACTGAGATGAGCTATATTATTAATATTCCCCGTTAAAAGGTTATCTACACAAATAACTTTTAAGCCTTCATTTAAAAGTCTGTCGCATAAATGGGAACCTAAAAATCCGGCTCCACCTGTAACAACAGCAGTATATTTAAACACTTTGTTCACCTTTTTCTTTTTTAAATAAGTAAGTTTTCTTTTCTCCAATTATAAATAGTAAGGATATGAGAATGAATGTGAATATTCCACCCATTACAGAGGAAAAAATTAATCTTGGACCGGAAGCTTTTAATGGGGGGATAGCTTCATCCAATACTTCTACAGTAGGGAGATCACGGTTTTCCTGTATCTTCTCTTTATAATATTGCTGTTGAAGCAGGAGATAGACTTCGTTTTGGATTTTAACTTCTCGAAATAATTCAGCCAGCACTCTCCCCAATTCAGGCACTTCTTTAAAGGCAAGCAGGTAATCATTATTCCCTATTTCCATTTTACCGAATTGATCTTTTAACTCTTGCAGTTTACTTTTAAGGGCAATAAGTGTTCTATTATCCTCTCTAAGATTTGGCTGCAGCAAACCGATTTCAACTTCGGTTTTAACTATTTCAGCTTTTAATTTTGCTGCTGCATCTATTGCAGCACTTAATTGTTCAGGAAGAGATATAGTTTTATTTTTTTTCTGGAATTCCATTAAGGCATTTTCTGCAGAGTCCAATTGTGTCTTTGTCTTTCCAAGCTGGACTTCAATATATTCTCTTGCTCTTTTAGCTTTTGATGATAACTTATCTCTATTAATATTATCTAAAGCTTCAACATAAGAGTTTGAGAGTGCGGCAGATAAATTTCTAATTGAATCTTTATCTTCTAAAAATATTGGAATCCATTTAGTTGAGACCTCAACATTTAGTTTGATGATTCCTTCTTTCGTAATTTCTATATCAAGATGATCGTTCAATTTATTTGCTGCTTCGTAAATGTTTTTAGAATCGTAATATTTAATCAGGTTATGTTTTTTTATAACGTAAACTGCTGCCGATCTACTTTTCAAAATTTCACTAAAGAGTTGAGAATTGGCATTTGATAATCCACCGGTCAATAAATTTGAAAAATCTTGTCCGGCAATTAGACTTCCCAATCCACCCATCTGATTATCTTTTTCCGGTGGGAGTATTGATACGGTGGACCTGTAACTTATAGGATAAACAAATAAAAGAATTAAAAATAAAAATACGGTTGTCAGTACTGTAATTTTTATAATCGTTCTTCTGTTGAAGATGATTATGTTTAATATTTCATGATATGTCAATTTATTACCTTGATGCTACTATTACTGCTATTGTTGCCGCTACAACTGTCGCCACTTGACCTAGAATTGTAAGTGTAGTTTCAAATACTTTCCAGAATTTAGGACCAGGAGGATCTTCAGGAACCCAAATAGCATCCCCGGGTTCAAGAGATTCAACATCATCTTCATCAATCCATTCACCCGTTTTTGCTTTAATTACTCTTACCTCACCTTCCAATGCTCTCCAAGCAAAACCGCCAGCTAACTCAATATAATCCTCAATTGTATACTCTTTCTTATAAGTAATATTTCCAGGATTAACAACCTGACCAAGTAAAGTAATATAATTTTTTTCTTCAGGTATAGAAATGATATCACCGCGTCTAAGAATTAAATCCTCGCTTAAATTATTCTTCTCGAATAGTTCAATAAAATCAACAACCACTCTCCCCTTCCTTTGTCGTGATTTTGATTTTAAATAATCGTATTCATCATCGGTCATATCTGCTCTTAGAATCAATTTAAGTCTTTCAAATTCAGGATCATCTTCGACAGTACCCATTGTTCTTGTTAAAGTAGCTTCGGTTAAAGATGCATCTTTTCTAAACCCTCCGGCTTCTTTTATAATTTCACTCAGTTTTGTTTTATCCTCAATTATTTTATAGTATCCGGGGTACATAATCCATCCGTCAATTCTGATTGACTTATCTATATAGTATTCAGGCATTTCTCTAACTAGTACTAAATCTGAAAAATTAAGATCTACATTTTTGCTAACCAATTGATCGAATGAATAATATAAGCTCATTTGATCTTTTCCATCAGGCGTAAATCTTACTATTTCTATTGTATCTTTTTTAGCTCTGATTAAAAATCCTCCAGCTAAATTTATCAACTCAGAAACTGTTTCTCCTTCAAGATATTCATAAACACCTGGATATTTAATTTGTCCATATACTGAAACAATTTTATCAACTTTATCAACTATTACTTCATCCCCTTCATTCAAGAATGGATTTTTGAATCTATCACCAGATCGTAAAAAAGATAGTAGATCGTATTTTTCAATTTTTCCATCTCTTTTTTTAACTGCTATATTTCTATAATTCGAAGATTCGGAAAGACCATAAGAATTAACAATGAGATCTATCAATCTGGAATTAGCAGGAAGAATATATGCAGCAGGTTTTTTGACATTACCTAAAAGTGATACTTTAATTTTTCTAAAATCAACTAATGAAATAAAGACTTCAACATCTTTGTAATATTTATTTATAGCAATTTTAATTTTGTCTTTAGCTTGAGTTAATGTAAGATTTTTTAAATCAATCCCCCCAACTTTAGAAATATAAATTGCACCTTCTTGATTGATAAGAAGACTAAAAATTATCTCTTCAATACCGTTTATTGAAATAAATAATTTATCACCGGGTCCCACGTAATATTCATCAGGATCAACGCTTCCTTCGGTAGCTTCCATACTATAATAACTTTGAAAAAGGGAATCGGGATGGTTGGAAAGAATCCTTTCCTTATAGTCAGGAAAAATTTGAGCTTTTAAAGATGAAGTAAAAAAAATTATAAGGATTATTGTTACTGAATTAGAAAATAATAAAGTAGCACCTTTAAAAAAAATTTGAGAATTCTTTTTGAATGTTTCAGAAAAAAATCCGGTATACGCTGGATATTCCGGGAAAGATGGTTTCACTGCAAATATTTAAGAATTAATTTTTGAAGAAGATTTTAGTTTATTACCATTTGATGGATGAGTATAGTAGTAATAATATTTATAATAGGAACCATAACCGCTTTTATAGCTGAAATTGTTCAGGACAGTTCCTATAAATGAGGATGAATCGCTCTTAACTAATTCTATAGACTTTTCCATCAATTCATATTCAGTAGCTTCTGCAGAAACAACAAGAATAGTTGCATCAACCAATCTCGAAATAATTTCCGAATCTGTGACAGCAATGATCGGTGCAGAATCTATAATTATAATATCGAACATCCGGTTAACTTCAAGCAAAAATTCTCTCATCTGTTTTGATTCAAGCATCTCGGCCGGATTTGGCGGAATAGTTCCCGAAGTTATAAAGCTTAAATTATCAATACCGCCAGGACGAATTATTTCCTTTAGCGAAACTTGTTTAAATAAATAATCAATTAGACCTGGAAATCTTTGAGTATTAAACACCATATGTACCCTGGGTTTCCTAAGATCACAGTCAACAATCAAAGTGTTTCTGTTTGCTTGTGCAAAGCTTCCGGCAAGATTTATTGCTATTGTAGTCTTCCCTTCCTGCTGTGCGGGAGAAGTAATTAGAATTGTTTTTAACGCATCATTATCAATCTTTGAAAATTGAACTCTTGTCCTAAGTGCTCTAAATGCTTCGCTTGGAATCGAATCAGGTTTCTTTGCTACTATAAATTCAAATTCTTTATGGCCATTCATACCTATGCCTTCAATTTGTGGTATCCAGGCTAGGACATTAACATTCCTCCTTTGAATATCTTCAGGGGTTTTGATTGTATTATCAAAATAATTTTTCATGAATACATAGCCGAATGCAATCCCTGATCCAAACACAATTCCAATTATTACTATCAAAAAACGATTGGGTTTGGAAGGACTTGTCGGAATTCTTGCATTATCAATAATTAAGACATTTCCTGGCTGCGATTGCTCATTTATTAAAGCTTCCTGGTATTTTTCTTCAACAAGCAGATAAAGTTTCTCTAAAGATTCTCTTTGGCGCTGGTATCTAGCAAGTTCGATTGAAGTTTTTGGCAGCTTATTAAATTTAGTTTCATATTTGGTTACTATATTTTCAAGTTCAGTTAAGCCAATTTTCAAAGATTGATTTTTTACTTCTTCGGCAATTATTTTTTGTGAAAGCTCTTTTACTTCTGCGGGGCTGCTTGCAAAAATACCTACTTTTATTTCCTCAATTTTTTGATTCAATTTGTTTTGAAGATCTTGTATTTTTATATCGTATTCCTTTACCAAATTTTTATTATCAAATCCAGAATTTTTATTTGACAAAGCTAAATCCCTATTTACTTCTAACCGGGCGATTTGTTCTTGTAATGATTTAAAATAAACTTCCGAAGCAAAACTTTTCAAATAATCTGCAAGGAGCGGATCCTGTTTCTCTAAATCCTTTTTATATTGACTAAGAATTTTTGTGGATGCCATAAGATCAATTTGTGTAGCATTCTTTTGAGCTTCAAACTGAGATAACTGTTCAATTAATGAAGTGGCCTGTGCATCTAGGGCAATGATTCCTCCCTTTTCTTGGAATGAGCGGAGGGTTTCTTCTGCTTCTCTTAATTCTACTTGTTTTTCTTTCTTTTGGTCATTTAGAAAATTCTTAACAAAAGTTAATTGATTTCTATTTACATCGAGATTGAGATTTTTATATTCTTGAGCATAACAATTGGCAACTAATGCTGCTTCATAAGGTGAAGGTGATTCTGCATTAATTTCAATTATATCCAACCCTCTTTTCTGATTAACAACTACCGCCGATTGAAGAATTTCTCCAATAGATGAAATTGAAAGAAGAGGTTTTTGTGTCTTACCAAAATTAAATTCTTTTTCAAGAATTAAATAAAATTTCTGCTTATTCTTTATGCTGTTAAACGTATCTATTAATGTTTTTGCGACTCTTTCTCTCGTATTATAGCTTTTGATGATTTCAATTTCATTGGCTATAAATCTATCGCTACCATAATCATTAAACCCTGGAATCAAAGGAGATTCTAAAATACTTCCCTGCGGTTTTGAAATTTTTAAAGTAGTTTCTGATTTATAAACATCCTCAGCATTCACAGCATAAATAACGGCTACAATAAAGCTCGTTAGTATAATTAAAACGATCGGGAAGAGGTTACTTCTAATTAGATTTATATAATCTTTGAGGGAGTTGGTCTCGGTAGTAGTAATATTGTTATTTTTAGTATTATTTCCCATTCATAAACTATTTATCATTTAACAATATTTAAAATTAAAATTGAGAGAGATATGAGCACTGAAAATATTGACAGACCAATTGATAAGTAATCCCGAAAAAATAACCTGGGTTCTCCGGGAACAATCAATACATCACCAGCCAATATCTTAGGCGATTTGTTAACTTCTTTTATATTTTCCATCCAAAAAATATCCTTATAATTAACTTCAATAACAATCTGGGAAGAATCTACTGTAGTCCTGATGATCTTCATTTCGTCCATATTAGAATCTTGTGTTGGTCCACCAGAAAAGGATAACAAATCATTTACATTTGTATAATAAGGCACGACATATCTACCTGGATATTTTACAAAACCCCAAATAGAAACTTTTATATTTACAGCTTCAGGATCGGAATAATCATAATAAGCACCTTGATTTTGCCTTAACTGACTTAAACTTGTACCTATTTGTAAATCTTCATTTTGACTAAAAATAGAACTACTAATTATCAAAAAAATGAATAAAACCCTTTTAAAATATTTCATTACCCTTCTAAAAATTAAAAATTCGAAATAAAAAGGTAGCAAATAATATTTTCACTTCAAATTTTTAAGGTAATATTTCTTAACGAAAAATAACTGACCAATAAACTTATTATTGGACCAGTGGCTAATAAAATTAATAAGTATAAATCTTTTTTTATTTCTAAAAATTTTTGCAAGCCAATATAGTTATCGAGATAATATACAAACAAGCTAAAAATAGTTGATGAAATTATACCTGCAAGCAAGCCGATTAAAATACCATTTAATATTACCGGCATTTTAACTGTAGATAATTTTGCTCCTACAAGTTTCATTGTTTCAAGCTCATCATATTTTAATCTTATAACTAATCTTACTGTGCTGTAAACTATATATACAGCAATGATTAGAATTATTATAGTAATTAGAAAAACATATTTCTTAAAATTATTAAGAAACAGAAGAATCTTGCTAATTATTTCAGATTTGTAAATAACTTCATCAACTCCGCTTAATGCTGAGATTGAAGCAACAATTTTATTAAGCGAATCTGTAACTATATAATTATCTTTTAAAGTAGCTGAAAAAGATGCCGGTAAGGGATTATAATCGAGAATTTTTCTAAAGTCTTCACCTGTTTCTTGAATAAAATTTTTGGCAGCCTTTTCTTTATCTATATATTCGATTGAATAAATATATTCCCTGCTCCTCAAATTTTCTTGAAGATCAATCAATGTTTTATTAGAAAGTGTATCATCGAGAAATATATTCAGATTAATATTTTTCTTCAGATTACTTTGGAATTTATCCGAAAGCTGCAGTGAAAAGATGGAGGCAGTTATTAGAAGCACTGAAATGCTCATAGAAACTAAAGAAAGAAAAAAAGAAGACTTTGCCCGCCCGATAGATTTAAATGCTTCCTTTATCCAAAAAATAATCATAGATAATATTAATTTTAATTAAAATTAGACTCATCAATCCAGCGTGTGATTTTCCATTTTTCCGTACTTAAATCCTTGCTCAATAATAAACTAACTCTTCCATCAACTCTAATTATATCAGTTGGATTTAAAGTAACTGTGAGATTAAAGCCGCGGACAATATTTGCAGTTAACGAATCTACGTTTGTTGAAATAACAATATTATTCCAGATCAAATCGAGCCTTTGAGCATTTTGAAATAAGCCGTATGTGGTTTTCATCTCTTCATCTCTACCCCAGGAATCATCAAATGGAATTTCGGCATCGAAGTTTCTAAAAGTAAAAATAAAATCATAACTAATCAGTCCACCATAAATTAAGGTATCTTTGAAAGTATAGGCATATTGAAAATTTTGGAATACTCCATCTATAGTTTTTTGATCGGAAAGTGTGGATTCATTACTATCCGCATTCTCATCGAAAGCAGGGGCAAAAGGATTTTTACATCCTATAAAAAAAAGAAAAACCGGAAAAATTATTTTAAGATAAGATTTAATAAAACAACCTCCCTTTTAATTCACTCCAACTGGGCAGATTGGTGCTTTTAGTGTCTTGCCAAAAAAATATAGTCCAAACTGATCTCGCATCTCTAACCATATCAAATCTTAGTTCGCCCTGGTAATTATTAGGAATACCAGTATCATTATGAGGTACATTTAAAGAATAAGAAGCAGCATAAATAATACTATCAGTCTGCTGGCTCGATGTAGCATTTGAAATTGTCAGAGTAATTGGAAATCCTTCTGTAACTTTTATTTTCATATTGTTAAAGTAATGTTCTTCATCTTTC
>Ga0105101_10000585_pt1 | contig 15357 bp, 6 predicted proteins | sample PPLLak21cMay2015_2_FD_87037 | JGI IMG/M metagenome (GOLD analysis project Ga0105101, IMG submission 87037) | Freshwater sediment microbial communities from Prairie Pothole Lake near Jamestown, North Dakota, USA - PPLs Lake P8 Core (1) Depth... | ecosystem: Environmental > Aquatic > Freshwater >... | reverse complement strand
TAACCTGTATTATGAAATTTGCAATGAACCCTATTTCGGCGATACAACGGCACTCAGGGAATGGGAAGACCATATGACCGGTGTTGTGGTGGATGCAGAAAAGGATTTTCCTTATAAGCACCTTATTTCGAATAATATAGCTAATCATAAAAAGTTAGTACCGGTTCCAAGGAACGGTGTTTCGATCTACAATTTTCACTATGCGAGCCCTCCGGTTACCGTAGCTATGAACTATCACCTTAATATGGCTCTGGGCGACAACGAAACCGGATTTGACGGAATAGAAGATGCAACTTACAGGATGGAAGCCTGGAATTTTATTCTGGCCGGAGGGGCGCTCTTCAATCACCTCGATTATTCTTTCACCGCTGATAATGAAGACGGAAGCTATATCATAAAGAAAGGTCAGCCAGGAGGAGGCACCAAAGCACTGCGAAGTCAGCTTGGCATACTCGCCGGTTTTATGGAATCCCTCAACTATGTTGACATGAAGCCCATTACCGGTGGGCTTGTAAGGCTTTCTGACCAGGGAAACACTACAGTCCAGGGACTTATTGATGATGATAAAGTCATTGCTCTCTACTTCTCAGGAAATGACACCATCAGAACAAGTACCTCTTTTGAAATTAATTTATCCGCCGGTTCCTATAATTTAAACTGGATCGATACAAAAAATGCGGACGAAACAGCTGCGAAGCTTACGGATCATGCAGGCGGGTGGGCTGCAGTTACTTCACCGGACTATGTTGAGGATATTGCTCTGAAAATCGTTAAGGTTGATTGACTCCCGTTCGCATACGATCAGGACAAGGAGAGAAAAGATGATCCCCCTCTCCCGGGTGAGAGGGGGAAGCCCCTTCCACCCTGGTCGAGGGTTCCGTCCCGATAGCTATTGGAAGGGTAGAAGTTCTTGACGGGAAATACGTATTTTAATACATATTTTAATTTGAATTAATACGTATTAAAATACGTATTATAATACATATTATTTTAAAAATATGAAGATCAATAAACTGAAAATCTCAATCACCGGTTTGGCCTTCATTCTTTTCGCTCTTGCAGGCTGCGGAAACCAAACCCGGAGTGAACTCATCAATCCCAGGGTCGGACCACAACCCGACGGGAGCATCCTGGTCCCCTCAAACCAGCTCCTGCGTCCGGCAGGACTGCAGATCGGGCTCCCGGGCCGTCCGGTCGACCTTGCCCTGACACCCGACGGGCGATTCCTTCTTGTTAAGAACAAGGCCGATCTCGATCTTATAAGATTGTCAGACAGAACACTGCTGCAGACCCTCCCTTTCAAACAGAGCGGGGCATCTTTTACTGGTTTGTCGGTTTCATCCGACGGGAAAACTGTTTATGTAACCGACGCCGACAACCGGATATGTGTTGCATATATTGACGAAAACAATATACTGCAGTGGAAAGATCCCATTTTACTGCCAGGTCCGGAAATCGGCGATTCACCTTACCCCGGCGGACTTGCACTGAATGAACCGGGAAACAGGATTTATGCCACACTAAGCCGGAACAATACACTGGCTGTCGTAAACCTTTCGAACAAATCAATTTCGGAGATACCAGTCGGCATCGCCCCATATGATGTTGTACTTGCTTCAGGAACAAAAGCATATGTAAGCAACTGGGGAGGAAGGCGTCCCGTCGAAGGCGAAGCTGTTTATAATTCATCAGGCAGCAAGGTGCTTGTAGATCCGGAGACGGGGATTGCAAACAACGGAACAGTATCGGTTGTGGATTTAGCTAAGAATGAGGAGGTAAAAGTGATTGAAACAGGTCTTCATCCATGCGGGATGGCATTGAGTCCCGATGGCGGACGACTTTATGTTGCCTGTTCCAACAGCGACATAATTACAGTAATCGATACGGAGGCGGATAAGATTGTTGATAATATTTCCGTACATAGCGCGGAAGGCGTGCCGTTCGGCAGTTCACCAAACGACCTCGCTGTTTCCCCTGATGGTAACTATCTTTATGTTGCCAACGGAACTGATAATGCAATATGTGTGATTGAAACGGGGGACAAAGGCAAAGTCGGGTATATCCCGACAGGATGGTATCCGGGAACTGTGATACTAAATAAAGCCGGCAATACTCTTTACGTGGCAAATGTAAAGGGGGTCGGATCACGGAATCAGCTTACTTCACGGGAGGGCTACAATTCTCATGATCACCTTGGATCCGTATCTATTATACAATTGCCCGGTGATCGTGAGCTTGAAAAAATGACTGAAACGGTAAGCCTTAATAACGCCCCTGCCCTTAAACATGAAAATTCAAAACCGGTAAAAGCCCATAAGGGTAAAGTGCCTGTCCCGGTTTTGCCAGGTCAGAAGTCGGTTTTCAGGCATGTTGTCTACATAATTAAGGAAAACCGGACCTACGATCAGGTTTTTGGTGACATGGCACAGGGAGACGGAGATACCAGTCTCGTCCAGTTTGGACGCGAGGTCACGCCGAATCATCATCTTCTTGCAGAATCATTTGTCCTGCTCGATAATTTCTATTGCAGCGGTATCCTGAGCGCTGACGGTCATCAGTGGACTGATGAGGCGTATGTGACCGATTATCTTGAAAAATCATTCGGTGGCTTTACAAGAAGCTATCCTTACGATGGCGATGATGCACTTGCATATTCCAGTTCGGGTTTTATCTGGGATAATGTTTTGAGACATGGATTATCGTTCCGCAATTACGGAGAGTTTGTGAATGCTGAAATTGAACCTGCAAATGCAACATTTTCTGAAATATATCAGGATTTCACGAGCGGTGCAGGCAGGGTAAAGATCAGTGCAAAGGCAAATCTTGAGCAGCTTCAAACCTATCTGTGCCCGACTTATATCGGATTTCCCAACAAAGTCACAGACCAGTACCGTGCAACTGAATTCGTAAAGGAGCTTGGAGAATATGAGAAAAACGGTGATTTCCCGAACTTCATAATAATGCTGCTGCCCAATGATCATACCTCGGGAACGCGTCCGGGTATGCCGACACCGCAGGCTGCAGTAGCCGATAATGACCTTGCCCTGGGAAAGATTGTGGAAGCGATCTCATCAAGCAAATACTGGAAGGAGACATGTATCCTGGTTACCGAAGATGATCCCCAGAATGGACTTGACCATGTCGACGGTCACCGTACCGTGGGATTGGTAATCAGTCCCTATACCCAAAGGGGTGAGGTCATATCAACCTATTATTCCCAGATAAACATGGTAAGGACCATTGAAAACATTCTGGGCATACCGCCAATGAACCAGCTTGACCTGTCGGCAGAAGCTATGACTGAGTGTTTTACAGCTAAGCCCGATTTTACCCCATATAAAGCCGTAAAGAACAATATCCCGCTTGACCGTCTCAATCCGGCTCTCGTTTCGTTGAGCGGAGATCAGCTTTACTGGGCTAAGAAATCACTTGAACAGGACCTTGAAGATGTGGACCGGATTGATGATGATACCTTCAACAGGATTATATGGCATGCGGTGAAGGGGTATGACAGGCCGTATCCGGTATTAAGGAAATAGAGCGGATGAGTAGTTAATATGAAATATCAAATATTATTAATTGCAGGTTGTATCAGCTGGTTATTGACCTGCTGTAATCAGTCATCCCCTGGCACAATTGAGTCAATTGATCCGGGTTCCTACGACGGAACCTGGTGGAACCGTACACCTGTAAGACTGGTGCAGACTAATTTCCCTGAGATCTATGCCGGCATGGATGTGGATGATTATGTGAGGTCAGTAGAGGAAGCTTCAGCCAATACGGTACTTTTTAATACGGGAGGGATAGTTGCCAACTACCAGACCAAACTGCCTTATGAATGGAAGAACCCCGTGATGGGAGACAGGGACTTGGTCGCCGAATTGTTGGAAAAGCTGCATGATAAAGGCATAAAGTACATTGCGCGTTTCGATTTCAGCAAGGTTGATAAGACCATTGCAGTCCTGAAGCCGGAATGGCTGTATGTAGGTACAAATGGCAGGAACCTGGAGTTTAACGGGACCGTAGCCGCCTGTATTAACGGAGGGTACTACCAGGAATACGCTTTTGAAATACTTAAGGAGGTCATTGCCAACTATGACATTGACGGAATATTCTTCAATATGATGGGATACACCGGCTCCACCTATTCCGGCACCAACTATGGCATCTGCCAGTGTGAAAATTGTAAAAAGCGATTCCGGGAAGCTACAGGGTTGAAGCTTCCTGTGAACAATTCCGATCCTTCATCGGAGGTATACCGGCGGTTTCAGCAGGATACGTCCGATGAATTGTACAGGAAGGTGACTGATTTCATTAAACAGCAGAACCCTGATCTGATCGTTTATAACTATAACGATGTGGGTACCTCATGGATTGCGTCGGAATCGGGAGCGTCAATGAGACCAGGGGTTGATAATATCTATCATGCGACAGGCAACGTCAAAAAGACCCTCGGGTCATATAAGGACAGGATGCCTGTCAATCTTATCATGGGATTTCAGGCTATTGGGTACAGGAACATAATGAGTTCTCCAAACCTTTTGAGGACCTGGTGGCTTGAAAACATGCTGCACGGAGCTCCGGTAGCTTTTGTAGTGGTCGGTACACTTGTCCATTATGAAGACCGGCGGTTTATTCCTGTTGTTAACGAACTGTTTGGATTTCATAAGGCCAACGAAAAATTGTTCACAAACGTCCAGGCAATAAACAGTATTGCCCTGATTCAGGGTCCTGAAGCTGAGTATCAGGGGATAATGAAGCTTCTATCGGAGGAACACATCATGTTTGACGTGATCATTCCTTCACTTCTGGGTAGTGACAGGACTCCGCGCCCACTTGAAGATTATGATGCAATAATTCTGGACGATATCGTAAATATGAGCGATGAGCTTGTTGCAAGGCTCGATAATTATGTCGGGAATGGAGGTAAGCTGTTGGTAACCGGGGCTACATCGACAAATGATGGAAGCCGTGCCCCCTTGAACAGGATCAGGCTTAAATCGCTCGGTGTTGAACCGGAATATGAAGTGTTCCCTCAGGCCGGGGCCACTTATCTGAAGGTTTCCGCGAGCGATAAGCAGGCTCTTGGTCAGGAGGAGTTTGCTGACTTCACCCTGATGATGATGAATTCAAGGTTCCTGAAATGTAAAGTAAAGGAAAATGCGCAGGGTTATTTGCGACTTTTACCAAGTAATATGTACGGTCCTGCTGAAAAAACATATTATTCGGAGGATGAAATAACAGGTTTCCCGGGAGCCGTTTTTTTCAGATACGGTACGGGGATGACGGTCTACATACCCTGGATGATCGGCTCGGAATACGATGCAAAAGGCAACTATGCCCAGAGAGCATTATTTCTCGCCTCACTTAAAAACATCCTGAAGGTTGAAAACCGGATTGAAACGGATGCTTCACCGGTGATCGAAATGACCCATCTGGCAAACCTGAACGGAGCATTCGAATGGGTGGGATTCATAAATCATTCGGGATTCTTAGGTACTTCCTTCCGTGAACCTGTTACAATCCATAATACCACTGTTCGCCTTAAACCATTAAAACCGGTAGGTGAAGTCAGGCTGATAAGGTCAGGACTGAGTATCGGTTTTACGCGGAGCGGTGACTGGATTGAGTATGTTGTACCCGAAATCGGTGATTTTGAAATGGCCCTTTGTCTTTACAAGTAAGATCAGCTACCCATGTTTTATAACGGGCAAATACGGGATTGTATCTTGCGTTTCCGTTTTTTTTATAACTTTCCTTTGAGTAATCGTAAAATTTCCAGCTCAATGAGAAAAATATTTACAGTTTTCCTGACGCTGTCATTAATTACAGCTTTGAATACCGTCAGCGGCCAGCAGGCTGCCTATGAATTCCCGTTTAGGGACCCTTCACTTCCGACCGATGCAAGGGTCGCTGATCTTCTGTCGCGTATGACGGTAAAGGAAAAAGCTGACCAGCTTCTTTACACAGCTCCATCAATCCCACGCCTTGGAATACCCTCCTATAATTGGTGGAATGAGGCTCTCCATGGCGTTGCCAGGGCCGGTTATGCTACAGTTTTTCCTCAATCAATCACAATAGCCAACTCATGGGACGAGGGCCTTATGTACAACGTGGCCAACGCTATCTCAGACGAGGCCAGGGCAAAGTACCATGAATTTCAAAGGAGAGGTAAAACTAGTATTTACCAGGGCCTTACATTCTGGTCACCCAATATAAACATCTTCCGCGATCCCAGGTGGGGAAGGGGACATGAAACCTACGGTGAGGATCCCTTCCTGACAGGAAGGATGGGGCTGCAATTTGTAAAAGGGATGCAGGGGGATGATCCGAAGTACCTGAAGACTGTTGCAACGGCGAAGCATTATGCAGTTCACTCTGGCCCTGAGCCCCTGAGGCACTCATTCAATGCAAAAGTAAGCGAAGTTGATCTGCATGAGACCTATCTGCCTGCATTCAGAACCCTCATCGTCGATGCCGGAGCATATTCGGTTATGGGTGCATATAATATGTTCAGGGATTTTCCATGCTGCGCAAACCCGGTGCTTTACGGGATCCTTAGAAATGACTGGGGCTTCAAAGGTTATATAGTCTCCGATTGCTGGGCTATTTCCGATTTTTATAAGTTCACGGGATTTGCAAAAGATGCTGCCGAAGCTGCTGCACAGGCAGTAAAGGCCGGAACTGATCTGGAATGCGGCGTCGATTACAAGAACCTTATTACTGCCCTTGAGCGTGGTCTGCTGACAGAGGATGATATCGACCTTGCTGCCGGAAGGGTCTTTACTGCAAGGTTTAAGCTGGGCATGTTCGATCCCGAGGGTCTGGTACCCTATTCCCAGATCCCTTTCTTCGTTAATTGCTCGGATTTCAATAGTACACTTGCCAGAAGAGCTGCACAGGAATCTGTGGTTCTCCTTAAAAATTCAGACAATATCCTGCCGCTTAAAAAAGAAATAAAAACAATAGCCGTGATCGGCCCTAATGCAGATAATTTCGAATCGCTGATAGGTAATTACAATGGCATTCCCAGAGATCCTGTGACCGTGCTGAAAGGCATAATGAACAAGGTCACTCCTGAAACGAGGGTCCTTTATTCGGAGGGGAGCGACCTGGCTGATGGTATTCATAATCTGACCGTTATCCCCTCACGGTACCTGCAAGCACCTGATGGACAGCAGGGTGCCCTGGGCGAGTATTTTGACAACAGGGACATGAAGGGAGAACCTGTTTTTACAAGGATTGACGACCGGATAACCTTCTACTGGGAACATTTCTCTCCCAGGGCTGATATGCCTGATGATGATTTCGGAATTAAATGGACCACATATCTTATCCCTCCGGAGTCGGGTGCATATTTCCTGGGTGGATGGGGCTCATCAGGATATGAAATACTGCTTGACGGCAAAAGCATTATTACAGTAAGGGATGACCATCACGCTTTTCACAGGGAATATGGGGTTAACCTTGAAGCAGGTAAAAAATACAAAATAGAGGTTCTATATAAAAACTATTCCGGTGATGCCGATATTAAACTTCTGTGGGCACCTCCCAGGCTGAATATGAAAGAGCAGGCGGTTTTGGCAGCAAAGGAGGCGGATGTGGTTATCCTTGTCCTGGGATTATCGCAACGACTTGAAGGAGAAGAAATGAGCATCAGGATCGATGGATTCCTCGGTGGAGACAGGACTAATCTCAACCTGCCCGGCGTCCAGGAAGACCTCTTTAATTCGGTGGCGGCAACCGGGAAACCTGTGATTGTCGTTCTGATGAACGGTGGTGCACTCTCTGTAAACGGTGTCCGTGAAAAGGCTGCGGCAATCCTCCTTGCAGGTTATCCCGGGCAGCAGGGCGGGAATGCAGTCGCTGATGTTCTGTTCGGTGACTATAACCCGGCCGGCAGGTTGCCTGTCACTTATTACAAATCTATTGATCAGCTGCCCCCTTTTGAAGATTATAATATGACCGGAAGGACTTACAGGTTTTTTACGCAGGAACCACTCTATCCGTTCGGATACGGGCTTAGTTATACAACTTTCACTTATAGTAACCTGGTCGTGCCTGAAAAAACTGTCGCCGGCGGGAAGATAACGGTGAAGGCAACAATAACCAACTCAGGCAGTGTACCAGGTGATGAGGTCGTTCAGCTCTATCTGACCGATGAAAAGGCGTCAACTCCGAGACCCATCCGTCAGCTTGAAGGATTTGCCAGGATCACTCTCAAACCCGGAGAGAGCAGGGAGGTTGAATTCACGCTGGAGCCAAGGCAGTTTTCAATTATCAGTAAGAAAGATAAAAGAGTCACAGAACCTGGCTACTTCACAATATCAGTCGGGGGCAAACAGCCCGGTTTCAAGGGATATCTTGACCCTCAGTTCACTCAGGTCCTTACCGGGAGGATAAGGTTAACAGGTAAGGAGGTTCCCTTTGCTAACTGAAAATAAAATGGGGTTGTTGAAAAAGCCTTTTTTAACTGAGCACGAAAAGTTTAAAAGAGTAAACTATTATAAAAACTTACACTGAGTCCCGATAGCTATCGGGACTCAGAGGTATCACAGAGTTCCACAGAGGGACAATGCACCGTTAGGTGCTAACTCTGTGGATCTCAGTGACTTCCCAGTGGAACTCTGTGTAAGTTCTTAATTTGATTGTTTTTTACAATTATTTCCTGATAAACCGGTACACTTTCACAGAATGGGGCGGCATATCAACATACATCGATGTTTCCTTCAATGTCAGGTCTTTATGTTCCCATAAATCTCTCACCCTGAAATTATCAAGAGTAAGCGGAGCCATCCTGGGTTGTCCGCCCGGTCCGCCCGCTGGCATTCCACCTGCTCCGGGTGTCCTTGCCGATACTCCCTGAGCTCCCTGAGCTGCCGGCAGTCCGGCCGAAGCAGGTCTTCCTGCCCCGCCCTGCGCACCGCCAGGAACTGCTGCTCCGGGTGCTCCCGGTGCTCCGCCTGGTCCACCGGCTGGCGGGAAACCTCCAAATCTCCTTCCGAATGACCGTATCTGAGCCAAAAGGGCAAAGTCAACCAGCACTGATTTCTTCTCATCGCTACTATTTAGAAGGCATATTGCTTTTTCATTGTTACTGAGTGTTTTAACCCAGATCTGATAATCGCCGTTATCCCTGTAGCAGGTTGCCTGGCGGCCAAGTGAATCCTGGTCGATTGCGATCAGCTCTTTATTCAGAAGGATCTCCCTGTTTTCAGGTGTCATTTTCTGAAGATCATTACCAGCCATTAGAGGCGATGCGAGCATGCACCAGAGTGAAAAATGGGTCTTATATTCCTCATTTGTCATCCCTCCGTTACCTACTTCAAGCATATCAGGGTCATTCCATCCACCCGGACCGGCATATCGGGCAAGTTCTCTTTGTTTGTTGAAAATGTCGATCATACTGTTCCAGTTATCGCTTATATCACCTGTGGTTCTCCAGAGATGTCCCACTTCACCTGCCCATTCCCATGGCTTGCTCGACCCCCATTCACAGATGCTGAATACGATCGGCCGGCCTGCAGTGAACAGGGCGTTTCTCATATTTGTGTATGAAGACTGAGCATTCTGGGTTGTGGATCCGCACCAGTCATATTTAAGGTAATCAACTCCATAACGGGCATATGTCCTTGCATCCTGATATTCATGACCAAAACCTCCGGGTCGCCTCTGGCACGTTACAGCCCCTGCACTTGAATAAATTCCGAATTTAAGACCAAGGGAATGGACATAGTCAGCAACATATTTCATCCCGTGGGGGAACCGTTCCTTGTCCGGCACAATCTCTCCGTTCTCATCGCGGTCGATCTGCCAGCAATCATCAATAACAATGTAATCATATCCGGCATCCTTCATCCCGTTGCTTACCATTTCGTCAGCCATTTGCATAATTAATGTTTCACTGACATTACAACCAAATTTATTCCAGCTGTTCCATCCCATGGGAGGGGTTTTGGCGAGCTGATCAAACTTCTGGGCATTTGCACTTGTAAATACAAATGCTGCGACAACCAGGAACATGTACTTTTTCATAGGTTTGTTCAAATTGATTTAAAAACTGGATCTTTTTATTTGAAAAGGTTTGTCTATTAGACATCAGTCGATGTAAATTTATTTCGTTAATTTATCATTTTTCAATTGTTTAATTACATTTGTTGTTGACCTATAAAATAAAGATGCAGCCTGAAAACAATCTCCTCAAGGAACGTGTAAACCTTTTTGACGGGATTTCAATAGTTGCCGGTGCTATGATCGGATCCGGGATCTTTATCACCAGCGCGGATATCGCCAGAAGCGTAGGGTCGCCGGGATGGCTGATGGTTGTATGGCTTATAACGGGTATCATCACGGTAATTGGCGCAATAAGCTATGGTGAACTGGCTTCGATGATGCCCAGTGTCGGAGGACAATATGTATATCTGAGGGAAGCATATCACCCTCTCATAGGATTCCTTTTCGGCTGGACCACTTTTCTTGTTATTCAGTGCGGCTCAATTGCGGCTGTTGCGGTCGCCTTTGCAAAGTTCTCCGGCGTCCTGATGCCATGGATATCCGACAGGAATATTCTGCTTCAGCTCGGACCGCTGAATATCAACAGCACGATGGTGGTTGCAATATCGATGATAATATTTCTTACGTGGCTGAATACCAGGGGAATCGTGACCGGGAAGACCGTAGTTAATATTTTCACCTCAACAAAAGTACTTGCTCTTTTCGGATTTATCCTGATCGGATTTCTCGCAACAAAAGGGATAACATCATGGCAGATAAACAAGGACGTTTTCTGGGAGGCAGGCAGAATCGGAGGTAACGGACAGGTCATTTCCCTGACCGGATTTGCACTTGTCGCAGCTGTCGGGACAGCACTGGTGGGCTCATTGTTTTCGTCTGATGCATGGTACAATGTCACCTATATTTCGGGCGAGGTCATCAACCCAAAACGCACGGTTCCGCTGAACATTATCTTCGGAACTCTGATCGTCTCCGTCATATATCTTTTTACAAACTGGGGATATATCAGGATCATTCAGCTTACGGGTTCACCCGAGGTGGCGGATGTCATGGCAAGGGGTATGCAGTTTGCAACTGATGACAGGGTTGCAACTTCTGCAATGAGTGTTGTTTTTGGCGATTATGCCGCAATAATCATGGCGGTGTTCGTAATGGTCAGCACTTTTGGATGTAATCACGGACTAATCCTTGCCGGCCCAAGGGTTTATTATGCGATGGCCAGGGATGGTTTGTTCTTCAGGAGGGTGGGAGAGATCAATAGAAAGGGCGTTCCCGGGTTTGCAATTGTAATCCAGGGTGTCTGGGCTGTATTGCTCTGCTTATCGGGTACCTATAGCGATCTGCTTGATTATGTGATTTTTGCGGTACTCATTTTCTTTTCTCTGACAATCTTCGCCATTTTTATACTTAGGGTAAAACGGCCCGAAATTCCACGGCCGTATAAAGCATGGGGATATCCGGTGGTACCGGCTCTCTATATTGTGATCACAACATTCATTATGGTGATATTGCTGATCTACAAGCCGAATTATACCTTCCCCGGATTAGTAATTGTTTTGCTGGGAATTCCGGTCTATTATCTATGGAAGAAGTTTTCCCGGAAAGCTGGCAATGAGGATGCTTAAAACCCCGTCCCCTTCATCGGATTTTTATTAAATTAGAGGAGGAATTTCAAGTTTACCTTTATACCATAAATGATGAAACCAGTAATTAACCTTACATTAACTGCATTCCTGACCCTTGCGGCCTGCACACCCCAAAATGTGTCTCAAAATGGACCCGAAACCGGGAAAATACAGAATCCCTCAGCTGAAATGACCGAAGGTTCCACTATAACGGGCTGGATAAGCGAACCTCGTGCCAGATATGCTGTCCATTTCTATGATAATATTGCTCATTCAGGAACTAAAAGCCTGTTTATCAAGGCTGACAGGTTCACCAACGGCCGCTGGTCGACGAAAGTCCTGCTTAAACCCTGGTCAAAATACAGGTTCTCGGGATGGGTCAAAACCGAGAATATAATTACTGAAAACGGAAAAGGTGCAGGATTCATCCTGACGGGACCTGATGCTGAATCCGAAGGTCTGTCGGGCACAAACGACTGGACGCAGGTGAGCTGTGAGTTTGAAAACGGAAATGATGACTGCGCGATGATCGTCTGTGTTCTCGATATTGGAGGAAATTCAAAGGGAAGGGCATGGTTTGATGATATGAATCTTGAACTTATCTCGTCCGAAAATTTTGAGACCAATATAAAAATAAACACACTTAACAGGTCCGGAGAGATGCCTGTCTATATTTACGGCCAGTTCATAGAGCATCTTGGACGCTGCATATATGGCGGCATCTGGGCTGAAATGATCGGTGACCGCAAGTTCTGGTATGTCCCGGGAACCAGGGAGTCGGAATGGAGGATTGCCGGTGAAGGAACGCTCCTTTCAATGGATACCCGCGATTCATTTACCGGTTCACAGACACCTGTGCTGGCTTCGGAAAATGATAAAAAAGCAATACTTGTTCAGGAAAATCTCGGATTAAAAGAGAATCTCGACTATACGGGACGAATTGTACTTAAGGCTTCCGGCGGAATAGAAAAGGCTGTCGTAACCCTGAAGTGGAATGATAAGGAAGAAAAAGCCGAGATAACCGGATTAACAAACAAGTTTGCAACATATCCGTTAAAATTCAGGTCTTCTTCCCTTGTTCATGATGCCGTGCTATCAATCGAACCTGTAGGGCAGGGGAAACTTTGGGTAGGTACTGTTTCCCTGATGCCGGCCGATAATATTGAAGGCTTCAGGAGCGATGTCATGGCACTTTTGCACGAACTCAACTCGCCTGTTTACCGCTGGCCGGGCGGCAACTTTGTTAGCGGTTATAACTGGCGCGATGGCATCGGGGACCGGGATAAGCGTCCGCCAAGGAAAAATCCTGCATGGCAGGGTGTGGAAGCAAATGACGTTGGAATTCATGAATTCATGAGGTTCTGTGAGTTACTTGGCACAGAGCCTTATATCGCCGTAAACGCCGGCCTGGGCAATTCCGATGAGGCTATGGCTGAGGTGCTGTACACTAACGCAGGCCTTGAGACCCCCATGGGAAAACTGAGAGCAGCAAATGGCCATCCTGAACCCTGGAAAGTCAAATGGTGGTCGATCGGGAATGAGATGTACGGCAACTGGCAGCTCGGACATATGTCGACCGATGAATTCGTAAAAAAGAACAATGAATTTGCCGACAGGATGAAATCAGCAGACCCGTCGATCAAACTCATAGCCGTTGGCGATCTCGGCGACTGGGATAGAATGATCCTGGCAAACTGTGCCGATAAAATGGATTATATAAGTGAACATTTCTACAAGCAGGACTACCATGGCGGCGGCTTGATGACCCACATAAAGCAAATACCCGAAGCCATTGCCGAAAAGGCAGTTGCACACAGGGAATACAGGCAGACCATCGGGTCGCTGAAGGGAAAAGATATCAGGATCTGCATGGATGAATGGAATTACTGGTACGGCCCGCACATTTACGGCGAACTGGGGACAAGGTACTTTTTCCGCGACGCAATGGGTATTGCGGCCGGACTGAATGAATTTTCAAAGAATTCGGACATCATTTATATGGCCAACTATGCACAGACCGTAAATGTTATAGGTTGCATCAAAACCAATACCACACATTCGGTTTTTGATGCCACAGGACAGGTGCTAAAGCTTTACCGCCATAAATTCGGATCTATTCCCGTTGAGATATCAGGTGAAACAAGACCGCTCGATTTGGGAGCCACACTTACATCCGGAGGCGATACATTGACATTGTCGGTTGTTAATCCCTCATGGGAAACGGTTGAGTTTCCCCTTGAAGTGACGGGAAGCAGTCAGCTTACCGATGCAGAGGTCTGGAGAGTGACCGCCCCTGATATAATGTCAACGAATGAACCCGGAAGAGAGCCTTCGGTAGTCATTGAAGGCCCTGAGGCTTTAAAATTCAATAAGAGGCTTAAGGTCGGCCCTGCGAGTATTACAATATTCCGGATTCCAATAAAATGATTTTAAAGTAGAAGCTATGTTTTTTACACAGAGTCCCGTCCCGATAGCTATCGGGAGCTATTGGGACACAGAGCAGACACTGAGTTCCACAGAGAAGAAATCCGGTGGATCTCTGTGCCTCTCTGTGTAACTATAAAAAGTTGCATTTTACGATGACGTTGCCGGATGGATTTATAAAACGGATCAGGACTCAGGATTACATTAACTCAGAGGCGCTTCTGAAAGCGCTGGATGAACCATCACCGGTAAGCATCAGGATTAATTCATCCAAATGGCAATTATCCCCGGCTGATGCTGATCCGGTTCCCTGGTGCAGTACCGGCTATTATCTTCCGTCGAGACCTTCATATACTCTTGATCCCCTGTTCCATTCGGGATGTTATTACCCGCAGGAAGCCTCAGGGATGTTCCTTGAGCAGGTGTTCAGGCAGGGTGCAGGCAACGGTGTTAAACTCAGGGTTCTGGATCTTTGCGGCGCGCCGGGAGGCAAGAGTACACATCTCTCTTCCATGATCGGGCGGAACGGTTTTCTGGTTGCAAATGAAGTGATCAGATCCAGGGCCTCCATACTTGCAGAAAACATCACCAGATGGGGGATACCGAACACAATGGTCACACAAAGCGATCCGGCAGCTTTTGCCACCCTTACAGGATTTTTTGATATCATACTTGTTGATGCTCCCTGTTCTGGTGAAGGAATGTTCAGGGACCCTGTTGCCAGGAATGAATGGTCGGAGGAAAACGCACGGCTCTGTTCGGAGCGCCAGAAAAGGATATTGATGGATGTGTGGCCTGCCCTGAGTAGGGATGGGATTTTGATTTACAGCACCTGCACTTATAATCCGGCTGAAAATGAGGATAATGTAAAATGGCTTGCCGGCAGGGTCGATGCTTCAACAGTACAGCTGAACGTTGACAGTTTTCAGGGTATTGCTGAAATTGACAGCAATGGATTGAAATGTTACGGCTTTTACCCTGACAAGATAAAAGGAGAGGGACTTTTTTTCTCGGTTATCAGAAAAAACGGAATACCTGAAAGGAGCAGGAAAACTATCAGATATGACAGTCAGGTGAAAGTTACCAGGGATGAACTGGCCTCGGCGGGCAGGATTTCCAATTTTCCGGATGATTGCCTGATTCGTAATGGTGACGACGTGACGGCATTGCCCTGGAGCTTTTCCGATACCGCGATTCTATTGCAAAATCTCAGGGTTATTAAAGCCGGGATAAAAATATTCACTGTAAAGAAAAAAGATCATTTGCCATCTCATGAACTTGCACTTTCGGCCGG
>Ga0105101_10000584_pt1 | contig 15369 bp, 12 predicted proteins | sample PPLLak21cMay2015_2_FD_87037 | JGI IMG/M metagenome (GOLD analysis project Ga0105101, IMG submission 87037) | Freshwater sediment microbial communities from Prairie Pothole Lake near Jamestown, North Dakota, USA - PPLs Lake P8 Core (1) Depth... | ecosystem: Environmental > Aquatic > Freshwater >... | reverse complement strand
GGTGAGGATCCTCCCGCCGCGAGCTTCGATCTTCCGGCGAAGCTCCGGCTTGAGTTCCTGGTGATCGGGCTTCAAGAAGCCGGTCGAATGGGAGACCACGACCAGATTTTTCCCGCGGAAAAGCCGGGCGGCCAGGAGTCCGGTCTTCCCGGAGCTCGAGGCCACCAAAATGCTCCGAACACCCAGATCTCTAGCCCGGCCGGCGGCGATCTCGAGCGTCCGGCTGGTGTTCTGAGGCCCCGGTTTAGCGAAGCATAGGCAGGGCAGAATCAAGTCACCAGCCTGGTTTTTCCCTCTGGACATCTCTTTTTCCCTCGTCAAAGGTGACAATTCTATTCTTATCTGCCCACCCGCTTTTGTCAAGCTCTCAAGTCCTTCCTGAGCTCCACTCGTCAGGGAAAGGTGCGGCCGGCTAAAGTCATGAACGGCTGCTTTTTTTCCCCCGTATAGTATAATGAGACCGAACGAGAAAACCGATGGCCAGAGTCAGCCTGGGTGAGTCGTTCTCCATGTCCATGGGAGCTCTCTGGGCCAATAGGATGAGAACGTTCTTGACTCTGCTCGGCATTATCATCGGAGTCCTGACCATCATCGCGGTCATCTCGGTGATCCAGGGTCTCAACAATTACGTTTACGCCAAGATGTCCTTCTACGGCGCCAACGATTTTTCCGTCACCAAGTTCTCTCCTTTCCTGATCTCACTCAAGGAACTCAGGGAACAAATGAAGCGAAAGGACATCACTCTGAAAGAGATGGAACTCTTGCGCCGGGAGTGCCGGAGCTGCGAGCTCATCGGGGCCAGCGTGGAAACCACCCGGACGGCCAAGGCCGGGAGCCAAGCGCTGAGGAATGTCGAGATCCGGGGGGTTACATCCATCGACCACAACATCGGCGCGGTGCTGGAGCTGGAGGCCGGCCGCCATCTCCAGAAAGAGGACGAATCCCATTCCCGTCTCGTTTGCGTCATCGGGTTTGAGATCAAGGAAAAGCTTTTCCCGTACACAGACCCGGTAGGCAGGTGGATCAAGATCGGCGCGGAAAACTTCCTTGTCGTCGGCCTGGGGAAAAAACAGGGGAAACTCCTGGGGATGAGCCAGGATGGCTACATCCGCATACCGATCACCACCTTCGAGAAAACCTTCGGTTCGCGCCGGAGTATCGACATCAATGTCCACACGGCTTCCCAGGAACAGATGAAGAGAGCTCAGGAAGAAGTCCGGACCGTTCTGCGCTCCGCCCGCCACCGCTCCTTCAATGACCAGGACGACTTCTCGATGCGCACTTCGGAGACCTTCATCCAGCTCTACAAGCGTATCACCTCGGGGATCTATTTCGCCATGATCGCCATTTCCGCCATCGCCCTGCTGGTCGGCGGGATCGTCGTGATGAACATCATGCTCGTCTCAGTCAGCGAACGGACCAAGGAGATCGGCATCCGCAGGGCGGTGGGCGCGCGGCGCCGGGACATCCTCATCCAATTCCTGATCGAGTCGGCGGTGATCTCCGGGACGGGCGGGCTCATAGGCGTCCTTCTCGGCCTTTCTCTGGCCAAGATCATTTCCGCGGCCACAGACCTGCCTTCAGCCATAGACCCGATAGCGATCATCGCGGCCCTGGCGATGTCCACCTCCATCGGCCTTTTCTTCGGGATCTACCCGGCCAACAAGGCCGCCAAGCTGGACCCGGTCGAAGCCTTGAGGTCTGAGCAATGAAAGCGGGCCTGCTGGGCGAAACCGTACACATGGCCTTGGATTCCCTGAAAAATCACAAGATGCGTTCGTTCCTGACGATCCTTGGGATCGTCATCGGGGTCATGACGGTGATCGGGATGGTCTCCATCATCCAGGGACTCAACCGCTCTTTTTTGCGCGAGCTCGAGTCTGTCGGTTCTGACCTGATCATCGTCTCCAAGTTCGAGCCGGGCAGCCAGTTCCAGAGAAGGTCGGAGGAGGAGCGGGAGAGGAAGGACCTGACCTTCGACGACGCCTTGGCCATCGAACAGGAGAGCCCGCTGGTCAAAGCGGTGGCCGTCCAGCTCTTGGCCGATTATTTCGAGGGCCTCCCCATCAAGTCCCAGAATATCAGGAGCGAAGACTCCTTGATCTTGGGGATGAACGAGCAGTATCCCCAGGTTCTCTCTGTCTATCAGCCGCTTCAGGGCCGCTTCCTGAGCGAATCCGACGTCCGGCACAGAGCCAGGGTTTGCGTTCTGGGGGCCGAGCCGGCAGAAACCCTTTTCCCTCATACAAACCCGTTGGGCAAGGAAATTCGGATCGGCGCCGAATCCTTCCAGGTCGTCGGCGTCCTGCAGAGAAGGGGGATGGTGTTCGGCCAGAGCCAGGACAATTTCGTCGGCATCCCCATCACGACTCTTATGAAGTATTTCCCGTATAACCTTGAGCAACTCCAGATCATCGTCACACCGAAAAAGCATGGCTATATCACGGAGACCATCGACGACATCGCCAACACCCTCCGCCGGAGGCGTAAGGTCGGGTTCGGGAAGCCGAACGACTTCGCCGTCTTCACCCAGGACGCGATCATCGGCATGTACAACCAGATCACCGGCGCCGCTTACCTTGTGATGCTGGTGATATCCTCGATCGGTCTCCTGGTCGGGGGCATCGGGGTCATGAATATCATGCTCGTCTCGGTCAAGGAGAGGACCCGGGAGATCGGGATCCGCAAGGCGATCGGGGCCCGTTCGGCCGACATCCTCAAGCAGTTCCTCTTCGAGGCCGTTTTCCTGACGGGAACCGGCGGGATCCTGGGCATCATCAGCGGGTTCTTGATCGCCCTGCTCGTCAAGGCCGCAACACCGCTGCCCGCTTCCGTGACGCCGTGGTCGGTGGGACTGGGATTCCTCGTCTCGGTTTCCGTTGGACTTTTCTTCGGGATCTTGCCGGCCCGGAGAGCGGCTCGTCTCGACCCCATCATCTCCCTCCGCTACGAGTAGCGGACGGTCCCGCCGGGATCGGGAGACCTAGTTGTTCCCGCCCGGCGCGCCGAGCTTCGTCCTGAGGTATTCCTCAGCCGCGGAGAGGACGGCTTCGAGGTCAGCGCCCTTATCGGCCACGATCTCTACCAGCGATGAGCCGCCGCCTCCCTTGCCTTGAGAACGCTCCGTCACTAGGGGGACGATCTCGCGCATGTTCAGGGGCATCTTTTCAGAACAAGCGAATATGAAGTGATCCCTCTCCTTACCCCGGACAGCGTACAGGACGGCCCGCTCGGCCGAGCGGACTATACTAAGGGCCAAGAGCTTCGCTTCTTCCGCCGTCTTTTCGGTCCAGACCGCGACGATGAGGGGGCCAGGCTGCTGCCCGACCACCTCTCTGGCCTCAAACCCGGCCAGGGCCTCCTGAAGCTGCTTGAGCTTCTTCCTGGCGTGTCTGTTTTCTTGGACCGTCCTTTCGACCGCGGCAAGGGCGTCTTTTTCATGGACCGAGAATCTCTGGCTGATCTCTAAGACGGACCGGTTCTTTTCCCGGTAGTCTTGCCAAGCCCTCCGACCGCAGAGGAACTCGAAACGGAGGTTGTTCCTGATTTTGTCCCAGCGGATGATCTTGATCAAACCGATCTCCCCTGTCCTCCGGCAGTGGGTTCCGCCGCAGGCGGAAAAATCGAACCCGCTGACCTCGACCACCCGGATCGTTCCCTCTTTCTTGGGAGGCCGCCGCAGCGGGACCGTCCCGACTTTGTCCGCTTCCACGAAGTAAGTCTTGATCTCCCGGTCTTCGAAGACGACCTCGTTGGCCCGCAGCTCGACCCCTTCCAGAGCCGTCTCAGAGACCGTGCTTAGGCCGATCTCCAGCGTGGAGAGCTGCTCTCCCAGATGGAACGACCGAGTTTCCCCCCCAAGGAGCTCGACGAAACATTGAGAGAGAATATGTTGGCCGGAGTGCTGCTGCATGTGGTCGAAACGCCGGCCCCAATCCACCATTCCCCGCACTTCCCCCGTCCCGATCAACTCCCGGTCGAGGACGTGGACGATCCTCTCCCCGTCCTCGAAGACATAGAGAACCCCGGCCTCACCCAGCTTCCCCCTGTCCGATGGCTGGCCCCCGGACTCCGGATAGAAGGCCGTCTGGTCGAGGACCACGGCGGGTCGGCCTTCATGAACGAGACGTTCCTGAATCCGGGCGTCGAACTCTCTCCGGCCGACGTCCTCAAAATAGAGCCTTGTCGTCAAACTCTCCTCCCCTACTAGCCTGTCAGATCATGGATGCGGGTCGTTGTTTTGAAGTGCGTCTTGGCGACCTTCTCCAGGATCTGCGGTCCATGGAGCTTGACCAATTTCACCCCGGCCTCTTCGACAAGGACCGACGCCCCTTTGGGCAGCTCCACTCCGACATCTTGAGAGAGAAAGTGCAGCCGTTTCAGGAACTCCGCCCGGGCCAGGAGCGAGGCCGCGGCCACGGCCATGTCCTCCTCCGCCTTGGGCTTCTGGATGAGCTCGATCCGTTTCCCCTTTTTCATGAGAGCGTTGAGGACAAAGGCCCGGTCGCCGAACTGGTCGGTGATGGCCAGGCGGCAGTCCACTTTTTCCAGGATGTTCTCGATCACCCGGGAATGCCCCCAGGCGAGAATCCGGTTCAGGTTTCTGAGCTTTGAATAAAGCTCGTTATAGCGCTCGGGGCCGATGGCAACGACGGAATGAATATAACCCCTTTTGATAATCTCGGCCAGCTCCCGGGCCCGGTTGTCCGAGGTCCTCTTGCTGTCCTTGACGCCAAACTCGCTGAGGACCGTTTCCTGCCCCTCGGGAACAAAGACGCCGGCGATGACGATCGGCCCGAAGTAGTCCCCCTTGCCTGACTCGTCAGTGCCGATATGTCCTTTTTCCGGCGGAAAGAGTTCCGGCTGTTCCATCAAGTGGACCGGGGTCCTATCGGATCAGGTTCCTGGCCTTGGCCTCGCGGATAAGGTCAGGACGGAACTTGGGATGGGCGATGTTGATCAACGCCTTGGTCCGCTCCTGGAGGTTCCTTCCCCAGAGATTCGCGACCCCGTATTCCGTGACGATCGTGCGCACGTCCCCCCGCGTCGTCACGACGCCGGCTCCCTTCTTGAGGAAGGGGACGATCCGGGTCATCTCCCCGTCCTTGGCCGTCGAGGGAAGGGCGATGATCGGCTTGCCTCCCTTGGAGTGGGCCGCGCCGCGGATGAAATCGACCTGACCGCCGAATCCGCTGTAGATGAAGGTCCCGATAGAGTCGGAGCAGACCTGGCCGGTGATATCCACTTCGATGGCCGAGTTGATGGCGATCATATTGTCGTTCCGGGCGACGTTGAACGGATGATTGACGTAATCGGTCGGGTGGGCTTCGATGACCGGGTTGTTATCGATAAAATCGTAGAGCTTGTCGCTGCCAAGGGCGAAAGTGATCACGACCTTGTAGGGATGGAAGGTCTTCTTGGACCCGGTGACGATCCCGCTTTCGATCGCCTCCATAACGCCGTCCGAGAGCATCTCGGTATGGATGCCCAAATCTCGTCGGCCCGCCAGAGCGGCCAGAACGGCGTCAGGGATGCCTCCGATCCCGAGCTGCAGCGTCGAGCCGTCCTCGATCAGGTCAGCGATGTATTTACCGATCAACCTCTCTACGTCGCTGAACGGGCTTTTCTCGAGCTGGGGCAGGGGCTCGGAGATCTCCACGAGCTTATGGAAACGGGAAACATGGATGAAAGAGTCCCCCAGGACGCGCGGCATCCGGTCGTTGACCTGGGCGATCACGATCTTGGCCGTCTCGGCCGCCGCCTTGGAAGCCAGAACCTCAACTCCCAGGCTCATGAATCCGTGCTCGTCGGGAGGCGAGACGTGGAGCAAGGCCACGTCCAGGGGCATCTGGCCGGAGAAAAAAAGATAGGGGATCTGATGGAGAAAGATCGGCACATAGTCGGCTCTTCCCTCGTTGATGGCCTTGCGGTCGGCCGGGCCGACGAACAGCGAATTGTGCCGGAAGTGGCCCTCCATTTCCGGTTTGGATAATGGATCGTCGCCCATCAGAAGGACATGGACGAGCTCCACGTCCTTGAGCACATCCTTTTGAGCAGCCAAGGCTTTCATCAGCGCATAAGGAGTGGCTGCGTTCCCGCTAATATAGACACGGTCCCCGATCTTGACATCGGCGACGGCCTCTTCAACGCACACCAGTTTCTTTTTGTAATCATCAACCCAACTCATTTGAATCCTCCATTTAAGCTGAGGCGATAAGCCTCATTTTTGCCCGTTCTTCAGACATCTATCCATCCCCGCGGCGGCCAGCCGGCCATCTCCCATTGCCAGGATGACCGTGGCTCCACCCCGGACGATATCCCCGCCGGCAAAGACGCCGGGGACGCTCGTCCCCATCGTCTTCCAGTCGACCTCCAGGTTGCCCCATTTCCCCACCCTAAGCTCCGGTGTTGTCTGAGCCATCAACGGATTGGGGCTCTGGCCGATGGCCACGACGACCAGGTCCACTTCGGTGATGAACTCGGAGCCGGGGATGGGCACAGGCTTGCGCCGTCCCGAGGCATCGGGCTCCCCGAGCTCCATCTTCAGGCATTCCATGGCCTTGACCCGCCCCTGCTCGTCCCCGAAATAGCGAAGCGGAGTGGTCAGGAGGTGGAACTCGATCCCTTCCTCCTCGGCATGCTTGACCTCTTCTTCCCGGGCGGGCATCTCCTGGCGGGACCGCCGATAGATGATCGCCGCCGTATCCGCCCCGAGCCTCTTGGCCGTCCGGACGGAATCCATGGCCACGTTCCCGCCGCCTATGACGGCCGCGCGTTTTCCCCGGACGACCGGAGTGTCGTATACGGGAAATTCGTAAGCCCGCATCAGGTTCACCCGGGTCAGGTACTCATTGGCCGAGTAGACGCCCACGAGGTTCTCGCCCGGGATGCGCATGAAGTTGGGCAGTCCGGCGCCGGTGCCGATGAAGAAGGCATCAAAGCCCTCTTTCTTCAGGTCCTCCAGCGTGGCCGTTTTTCCCACGACGAAGCTCATCCTCAGCTCGACTCCCAGCTTCTGGAGATAATCGACCTCGGCCTTGAGGATAGCCTTGGGAAGCCGGAACTCGGGAATGCCGTAGACGAGCACCCCGCCGGCGATATGGAGCGCCTCGAAGATGGTCACCCGGTGGCCCTTCTTGGCCAGCTCGCCGGCCACCGTCAGCCCGGCCGGGCCGGCGCCGATAACCGCCACCTTCTTGCCGGTCGAGGGGGGGATCTCGGGGAGGAACACCCGGCCTTCCCGGCGCTCGAAATCCGAGATGAATCGCTCCAGGTTGCCTATGGCCACTGGGATGCCGGTCGCCTTCCTCAAGTTGCAGACGATCTCGCATTGCGTCTCCTGAGGGCAAACGCGGCCGCAGATGGCGGGCAGGCTGTTCGTCTCCTTGATCTTGCGGATGCTGGCCACGAGGTCGCCTTTCTCGATGAGCTTAATGAAGCTCGGGATGTCAATGGACACCGGGCACCCGGACACGCATCCGGGGTTGGCGCAGTCCCAGCACCTCTTGGCCTCCAGAGAGGCCGCTTCTTTTTCCAGTCCTCTGTTTACCTCCCCGAAGTCCCGGTTCCGCTCCTGGGGCTTGCGCTCGGGCATCTTCTGGCGGGGGATCTTCATCCTCTCCTTGAGCGGGATGGACTTCCGCAGCTCTTTCCTCCATTCCTCTTCGTACCCGGCTTTGAGCCTTTCCTTGAGCTCGGCCGGGATTTCCTTTTTTTCAGTCATCTCCGGATCTCGTCCTGCTGCATCTCTATCACGAGAATCGCTCCCTCTCGAAGGCGCAGAGCGACTTCACTTCATCATCAAAATAGGACTTGCGGCGGGCAAAAAGCTCCGGCCAATCGATGGTGTGGCCGTCGAAATCGGGTCCATCCACACAGGCGAACTTGGTTTTTCCGTCAACCGTGACCCGGCAGGCGCCGCACATGCCCGTCCCGTCGACCATGATGGGATTGAGACTCACCATGGTCTTCACTCCGGCCGGCCGGGTGGCCTCGGCGCAGCGGTACATCAAATAGGTGCAGCCGATGGCCACGACCCGGTCGACCTTCTTCTCTTCCTTGAGCAGAGAATCGAGCTTGTAGGGGATGTATTCTTTGGAATTGTAGCGGCTGTCCCGCGCCGAGACAAAAAGCCGGTCGCTGACCTTCTTCAGCTTATCCTCCCAGTAGAAGAGGTAGCTGGCCTTGACGTCGATGAGCGTGAGAACGCGGTTTCCGGCCTGCTTGAGAGCCCGGGCAATCGGATAGATGGCCGCTATGCCGAAGCACCCGCCGGCGCAGACGACCGTCCCAAAATCCTGAATATCCGAAGGCCGCCCGAGAGGACCGACATAGACGGGGAGCTCATCGCCCGGCTTGAGCAGGGACAGCTTCTGTGTGCTCGTGCCGACCAGCATGAATATCGAAGTGACCGACCCCCGCTTGGCATCCCAATCGGCGATTGTCAGCGGGATCCTCTCTCCCCGTTCATCAGACATGACGATGACAAACTGGCCGGGACGGCATTTGCGGGCCACCTCGGGCGCATGGACCTCAAGCAGATGGATGTTGGGCACCAGCCGCTCTCGGCGCAGGACCTTGGCCATGATGCTCCTCTCTATCCTTCTTGGCTTCTGTTGCCAAGCCTCGTTCTTTCCCGCAATCTTCTCAATCCTTTGACCTCTTCGCAGAGGTTCAGACCGCGGTAGTAATCGGAAATGTCCAGCCAACCCTCAGAGGCTGGAGAACCCGGACCAATCCCCCGTGCCCCGGCGCTGGGCTCGAGCGCGATAAGCCGGGATACGGCTTTCCTGTCCTCCCGCACGAAAGACGGCCGGCCCTTCTTTTGATGATGGGAAGAAACCTCGTGGAGTGCGGGCAGCATCCGGCTCATCTCCTCGTCGATCTCGGCGGAGTCCTCGTAGACGAAATCCTTGCTTCCCAGCCTCTCGGCGAGCCGGCAAAAGATCCACCAGTCCGGCCTGGACTCACCCAGGGGTTCGATGAGTCTCTTGTATTTCTGGATCCTTCCCTCGACGTTGATGAAGGTCCCTTCGGATTCGGCCCAGGAGGCAGCGGGCAGGATGACATCGGCCTGGCCGTGGTAGATACCCCGATAGCAGTCCTGCACGATGACGAAATCTGGAAGGCCCTCCTTTACTGCGGGGAACGTCCCGGCCAGATACAGAGAGCCGAACCTGCTTTCCTCTAGGCCCCTGACGATCTGGGCAATGGACGAGACGGCCGACCCGGCGGACGGAAAGAGCTCGCTGGCCCCCCTCCCGTTATTCTCTGCGGCCAGCGGAATGACCCTGGCCCCGACAAGCTGGGCGATATTCCAGAGCATCCTGGAGATAACGTCTGCATCGGGCCGCCCCAGAAGCCCCGGTCCGCAAAAAAAGATCCCTGGCCGGACTTCGTCGAGAAGATCTCCGACGGAGCGGAGCTCCTCCAGGGAAAGCCCGGCCGAGGAGGCGGCGGCAAAGGGATCCGCCTTCTCCAGAGATGCTTTCAGCTCTTCCCCTCCCGGGATCGAGGCCCAGAGGTCTTTTGGCCGGCGTTCGAGGAACCAGTGGCTGAGATAATCGAGGACCGCCAGCTCGCTTCCGGGCTTCGTCCTCAATGAGATTGTCGCCCAGCGGTCGAGGAACGATCCTTCGGGATTCCAGACGATGAGCTTGGCCCCCTTCTGGACCGCTTTGAGGATATTAACAGAGAGCACGGGGTGAGATAAGGAAATATCAGCTCCCGCCGCCAGGATGACTCCAGCCGCAGCGAGCGAAGGGGGCTCGAGATTGATCTGAGGAGAAATCCCCCACGTCTGGAGTGCCTGCCGATAGGCGGAGGGCACCGCTGGGACCAGGGAGTCGAGCACCGGCTCGGTTTTAAAGAGATCCCGGGCGAACTTGCCGGCGATGTACTGGTCTTCCAGAGAAAGCTGGGAGGAGACGACAAGAGCGGGGCCGCGCTCCTGCTTGGACGCAAGCCTCTGGGCCGCACTGTCCAGAGCTTCGTCCCAACTCACCTCTATGAGCTCGCCGTTCCGGCGGAGCATCGGCCGGAGGACCCGCTTCGGAGTGTGAACGACATCCCGAAGGAGGAAGCGCCCCTTGACGCAGGCCTGTCCATCATTCACAGAGTTCTCGGCTTTGGGGTAGGAGCCGATGATCCGTCCTTTTCTTAACCCGACCTCGAGGGTGCAGCCGACGCTGCAGAGAGGACAGACCGTGCTCCGGGTTTCGTCGGGCAAGCTCTCCCCCTTCAGAGCGCGCTCAGTGAGAGCTCCGGTCGGGCAGACATCGACGCAGGCCCCGCAGAACTGACATCCGGACTCGAGAAGCGGCCGGTCCAAGGCGGTCCCTATGGCCGCTTGGGGACCCCTGAAGATGACGGTGACCGCTGCCGCCCCTCTCACCTCGGCACAAACCCGGACGCAGCGGGCGCAAAGGATGCACAGGTTGTAATTCCGGTCGAAGAAAGGATCTTCCCTATGGACTTCGAAATTCCGGTAGGAGGCGGGATACCGTACCCTTTCGACCTTGAGGTCCGCGGCGACCTCCTGGAGCCGGCATTGGCCGTTCTCCGGGCAGAGGACGCACCCCGTCACCTCGCTCACTTTCCGGATGGTGGACTTGAATTCTTCGCAGTCCTTCTTCTCGATACAGACCAGACAAGCATGAGGATGCTCTGAAAGGAGGATCTCGAACGTTAACCGCCGGAGCTCCTGGAGCCGGGGCGTCTCCGTTATGACCTCAATGTTCTCTTCAACGGGCGTGCAGCAGGCCGGAACATACCCCCTCCTGCCCTTGATCTCGACGAGGCAGAGCCGGCATCCGCCATAGGACGACAGGCCCTTGGCCGCACAAAGGTTGGGGATGCTGATCCCATTGGCCTGGGCCGCGTCCAGAACGGTCGTGCCGGGTTCGGCGGCGATTTCCCGGCCGTTGACTTTCAACTTAATCATGGTGATGCTTTTTGGCCCTCCGGCCGACCAAACCGGGTTCCTTGGCGGGCGGAGAGATGAGCTCCCTGCAGACCCCCGCGCCGCATTTTCTATGTTTGATATGATCGATGTACTCTCCGCGGAAATGTCGGAGTGTGGAGAGTACCGGATTGGGCGCCGTCTGTCCCAGCCCGCAGAGCGAAGCCACCGTTATGGAATCGCCCAACTCTTTAAGCCGGGTCAGATCCTCCTCTTCCCCCTCTCCCCGGGTGATACGGACCAGGATATCGTGCATCTGCCGGGTCCCGACCCGGCAGGGAACACATTTCCCGCAGGATTCCTCTTGGGTGAAATGCATATAATGGCGAGCCAGGTCGACCATGCAGGTCGTTTCATCGATGACGATCATCCCGCCCGAGCCCATCGTCGAGCCGGCCTGGACGAGGTTGTCATAGTCGATGGCCAGGTCCAGGAACTCGGCGGGCAGGAAGCCTCCCGCCGGCCCTCCGGTCTGGACGGCCTTGAACTTCTTCCCGTCTTTGATGCCCCCGCCGATATCATAGATGACCTCGCGGAGCTTGATCCCCATAGGGACCTCGACCTGGCCGCCGTGGCGGATCTTCCCGACGAGGGAAAAGATCTTGGTCCCCTTGCTCTTGGGCGTCCCGATGTTGCTGTACCATTCGGCGCCCCGCTTGATGATCAGGGGGACGTTGGCCCAGGTCTCGACGTTGTTGATGTTGGTCGGTTTCCCCCAAAGGCCGGACTGGGCGGGGAACGGCGGACGCTGCCTCGAGACCGCCCTGCGCCCCTCGATTGAGGACATCAGCGAGGTCTCTTCGCCGCAGACAAAAGCGCCGGCACCCTCGACGATGTGGATATCAAAATGGAATTCCGACCCAAGGATGGACTTCCCAAGGAGGCCGTGATGCCGGGCCTGGTCCCGGGCCAGGGTCACCTGACGCACGGCCTGCGGGGCTTCCATCCGAACATAGATATACCCTTCGGCCGCGCCCATCGCGTAGGCCCCGATGATCATCCCTTCGATGACGCTGTGGGGGTTGGCCCCCAGTATGCTTCGGTCCATGTACGTCCCGGGGTTGCCTTCGTCGGCGTTGCAGATGATGTATCTCCGGTCGGCGCTCTCATTGCGGCAGAACTGCCATTTCTTTCCCGTCGGGAAACCCGCGCCGCCCCTGCCCCGCAGGCCGGCCAAGTCGACCTCGCGGATCACCTCCTCGGCCGTCATATCGAAAAGGACCTTCGCCAGGGCTTGATATCCATCGGCTAGGATATAATCCTCGATCCGGTCCGGGTTGATGCGCAGGTTGTCCTCGGTGAGCAGACGCATCTGCTTCCGGTAAAAGGGGATGTCTTTTTGGAGCACATAGCGGCGGCCGGTCTTGGGGTCGGCGTAAGCCAGGGGCTCGACCACCTTATTCTTGAGGATGGTCATATCGATGATCGAGGGGATGTCTTCCGGCTTCAGCCGGGCGTAGTAGATCCCCTCGGGAAAGATGACGACGTTGGGCTCCAGCTCGCAGAACCCGTGACACCCCGTAACCTCCATCCCGACCGTGTCTCCGAGTCCTCGTCTGTCCAGCTCCCGGCCAAGGGCCTCGATGATACCGAGCGAGCCGCTCGCCCGGCCGCAGGTCCCATTGGAAACGACGATCGTCTTCTCATGGACCGGGCGCTTTTCAAGGAGGCGGGCCTTCCAGTCGGCCAGCTGAGAGGGATGGGTGAGCAATCTCACGTGAGCCTACTTCCTCCTTCGGTAAGGAGCGATGATCGGATGGACATCCGCGACGGATACGCGGGAATAGTAGGTGGAGTCGACAACGACCGTCGGCCCGATGGCGCAACAACCGAAGCAATTGACCGTATCCAAGGAGAACCTCCGGTCCGGAGTCGTCTCACCGGGCTCTATCCCCAGCTCCTTTTTCATCTCATCGAAGACCTCTGCGCCCCCGCGGACGTGACAGGACGTCCCCTGACAGACTGTCACCATGTGCCTGCCGCGGGGTTCAAGCCGGAAGGCCTTATAGAATGTCAGCACTCCGTAGACCTCATTCTCGGTGGTGTTCAGATGCTCGGCGACCCGGCGGATCGCCTCGGCCGGGATGTAGCCGTATGTAGACTGGACCTTGTGCAGGATCCTCGTCAGGTCCTTCTGCTCATGACCGAACCCGCGCAGAAGGAGGTCGATTTCAGGAGTCGTCATGGATGCTTCAGGCTGAGAAAATCTCCCGGCAGGCCAGGCCGAAGCGCTCGGCGATATTTTTCTTAGTGAGATGACCCCCTCCCATATAGACGCCCCGGCCAAGGCACGGGTTTTCCTGGATGGCCTTGTCGATGCCGAGCAGACCGATGGCGTGCAGATAGGAGACGCCCAGGTTGGAGAGGACCTTGGTCGAGGTCCGGCTGACAGCCGAGGTGATATTGGGGACGCAGTAATGGATGGCTCCCTCGTCAACATAGGTCGGATGCTCGAGTGTCGTCGGCCGGCTGGTCTCGATGCAGCCGCCGTGATCGATGGCCAAATCGATGATGACCGACCCTTTCTTCATGGTCTTTACCATCTCCCGGGTGATCATCACGGGCGCCCTCTCTCCCGGCCTGAGGACGGCGCCGATGAGCACATCGGCCACCTTGGTCAGCCGGGCCAGGTTGTACTTGCTCCCCATCAGGGTAACGACGCGCCCGCCGGTCAACTCCTCGATCGTTCTCAGCCTTTCCATATTGTGGCCGAGGACGATGGTATGGGCCCCGGCGCCGATCATGGCCCGACAGGCGCTGCGGGACAGGACGCCGCTCCCGATGATGACAACGGTGGCCGGGGCTACGCTGACCACACCCCCCAGGATAGCCCCACGGCCTCCCTCGTTGGTCTGAAGATAGTGGCCGGCGATGGCCAGGCACAATTGCCCGGCGACCTCGCTCAGAGCTTCGTAGAAAGGCAGCACATCGTGCTCATCCTGGATAATCTCGTAGCCGATCATGGTGACGTTTTTCTGGAGCAGCTCCTCGACGATCGCCTTCTTGGCGATGGCCAGGTGGTGAAACCCAAGAAGGATCTGGTTCGATTTCACCAGCCGGCATTCCTCCTGGTTGAGAGGAGAGATGTTCAGGACGATATCGGAGCGGCCGAAGACTTCCTCTTTGGTAAAGACGATATGGGCTCCCTGGGCGGAGAATTCCTCATTGGCATAGCCGGCCTTCAGACCGGCCCCGGCCTGGACATAGACCTTATGCCCTTTCTCGGCCAAGAAGGACACGCCGCTCGGGTTAAGGCCAACCCGATTCTCTATTTTTGCGCTTTCGTTGATCACTCCGATTTCCATATTTTCCTCCTTTCAAAAAAAGAATCTCTATATTAGCAGAACACGAACGCCTGAACAACCGGCTTGGACGGCTAATTGAAAGAGAAGGTGCAGCCGCGCGCGATCGTCGTCTCGGGAATTGCCGCCATCCAGATTCCTATGTTCAGAGCGCCAGGCGCTGGAGGTCCCGGGGGATGATCAGCCGGCCTTTGTAGCGGCGCCGGATCTCGGCCCGGATTTGACCGGGCTCAGACCAGACATCGGCCAGGAAGTGACAGGGGATCAGGCATTTCACTCCGGCCGCCTCGCTCCAGCGTCCCAGATCGAGCGAGGACGTGTGGATTTCGTACAGCCTGGGAAATTTCCGGAAATAGCCGGCGGGGGCGCTGGCCTCATGGACCAGATAGTCAACTCCCCGGGCTTCTTCGAAGAGAGGCGGATGGACGGGCGTGTCTCCAGACAAGACGATCTCTTTCTTCCCCCCATCTAAATAAATATGGTAGGCCAAGGAGGAAGAGTGATGCGGAACCCGGAAGCCCCGGACCGACACGGATCTGTCCAGATGGCTGACCTGCCCGGGCCGGAGAGCGCAGAAGCGGACCCGGGTCCTGACCCTTTTCGCCCTCAGCCCGAAGAGGTCCAGAAGACGGCGGGCGAAGGCGACCGTTTCCGCGGAGGCCATGAGCCCGACCTCACACGCCTCAAGCATCAGGCTATGGACGAATGACGGCAGGCCATAGATATGGTCCGGGTGGGTATGAGTGAGGATGATGGTCGATACCCTGCGGGGGTCAAAACCCAGCTTCCTGAGCCTGGGGACGACCCCCCCGGGACAATCGATGAGGACGAGCTTCCCGCCTGCCTGAAGAAGGACGGATGTATTGTCCCTTTGCGGTGTCGCCACCCAGCCGCCGGTGCCCAGAAAATAAATCTCCGCCATGTCCTCGCCTGAGGGCCATATTTAAACCAAATGTATGGCCAAAATCAAATGTGATCCGAACCATCGAAGCAACATCGTCACTCTCCTTTTTCATATTTGTCTAGGCGAGGGGTAGTGGAAGAGAAACCCGTATGAGGAGTGAGCGGGCATGGTTTCTCGACTGAAAGGAGAGAAGAGCGAAGGAG
>Ga0105101_10000583_pt1 | contig 15370 bp, 15 predicted proteins | sample PPLLak21cMay2015_2_FD_87037 | JGI IMG/M metagenome (GOLD analysis project Ga0105101, IMG submission 87037) | Freshwater sediment microbial communities from Prairie Pothole Lake near Jamestown, North Dakota, USA - PPLs Lake P8 Core (1) Depth... | ecosystem: Environmental > Aquatic > Freshwater >... | reverse complement strand
GAATAGCCCTTTCATTCACTTCGCTCATTACGGTCTTTGTTTTTAATACTGCTTTTGAAAGCAGGCTTTCAACGCAGTATAAAAACAAAGCCCTTCAGCTGACGCTGAAAGGCCTTTTCTTTTTGGGGTGGAAGATGGGATTCGAACCCACGACCTTCGGAACCACAATCCGACGTTCTAACCAACTGAACTACATCCACCATTTTCGGATGGCAAAAATACGCCCAATATTTTTATCCGCAAAATTTTGATTTTAATTTCTCTCACTTGCATTCAATTACTATCTTTGAGCGTTTCAGAAAAAAAGTGGCCGGAAAGACCTGCTTGATTATGTGAAATATATGATCAGGATGAATCTGTAAAATATTAGGACGGCTTTGAGAAAAATAAAATTCATCGACAACATTTCGGGCCTTCAGATCTTCCAGTTGATGAAATTTACCGTCTTTCTGGTAATCAGCATCATATTTACTAAAACTCATCTCTCCAGTGCCGAGATCGGTAAATGGGAAATGTTCCTGTTCATTTCAGGACTGCTGAGCTTTTTCTGGGTCACGGGGATCATCCAGTCACTTTTACCGCTTTATCACCGCAACAGGACATACCGGAAGATGGGAGATACCGGAACAGGGAAATCTCCGGAAATATTCAATGCATTTCTGCTGCTGACAATATTCAGTCTCATATTTTTCATATTCGGACATTCAATAAAAAACAACATTTCTGTATTCCAACTGTCTGGCAACATTCCCTATATCAACCTGTTGCTGCTTTACCTTTTACTAAGTAGCCCGGTATGCCTGATCGAGTATATCTATCTTCTTAACAACAGATGGTACAGGATCCTTCAGTATGGTTTCTGGACATTTTCTGTCCAGCTTATGCTTGTAATAGCACCCATCCTCATGGGCAGAGATATAATCTGGTCGATATACGGATTATTGGTCATAACTGTTGCAAGGTGGGTCTGGCTGTTAATTCTCCTGAGACGGTATACAAAGATGGAGGTTTCCTGGAGGTTCATGAAAGAGCACATGTATCTTGGTGCGCCATTGATAGTAACTACCCTGATAAGCGGGGCAGCTCAGTACATTGATGGTGTGATCATTTCTTCGGTCTATCGTGATCCGGCCATGTTTGCCTGGTTCCGCTATGGTGCAAAGGAATTCCCGCTGGTACTTCTGCTGGCAAACGGACTCAGCAATGCAATGCTTCCGGAATTCTCGACACGAACGAAAATGAGGGAATCACTCGAAAAGATCAGGCTTAAATCAAAAAAGCTGATGCATCTGCTCTTTCCGGTAACAATGGTACTAATGCTCTTTACAAGATGGTTCTATCCGCGTATCTTTTCACCTGAATTCCATAAAAGTGCGGGTGTTTTCCTTATATATTCACTGCTCATAATTCCCAGGCTGGTTTTTCCGCAGACTATAATTATTGGCAGGAAAAAAACCCGGATAACACTGATCGCAGCCCTGATTGAAGTTGGTATAAATATTCCGATGAGCCTGCTGATGATCAAATGGGGATATGGGATCGTGGGAGTCGCCCTGTCAACATTCGCTGTCTATTGCATTGCAAAAATCTTCCTGGCGGGATATGTATGGGTAAAAATGAAGATCAGACCAACTGAATATATCCCTCTGAAAGTCTGGACAATATATTCATTCCTCACAGCAATAGTCTTTATTCTGGTAGACAGGCATATAATTGATATCCGGTAAATCAGGTAGACAATAAACACTAATAACCAATAACCAATAACCAATAACCAATAACCAATAACATCAACATTTTTACCTCATTCCTTTTGTAAATTAAATAATGTTGCTTAATTTTGCATCCCCAAACAGAGGGATTATATAATAGTGAAGAGTTAATACAGAAAGCAATGAAACAGGGAATACATCCGGAAAATTACAGGTTGGTCGTATTTCAGGATATGTCGAACGGGTATACTTTTTTAAGCAAAACGACTGCTCCATCGAAGGAAAATATTAAGTGGGAGGACGGCAACGAATACCCCCTCATAAAATTAGAGATCTCCAATACATCACATCCATTCTATACCGGCAAAATGAAGCTTGTTGACACCGCAGGAAGGGTTGATAAGTACATGAATCGCTACAAGAAGCACGTCGGGAAGAAGAAGGAGGAATAGACCTGAACATGTGTTAATTGGAGGGGCTTTACAGGAAGCCCCTTTTTTATTATAAATATATGTACTCACCCCCTTGCGATCCTCTCTCATTTCTGGCATAAAGCTTGCTTATTCCCTTTTCTGCATTTATGTCAAAATATTCTGTAATTTTGACACTTTCTTACAGAGGAGATATCGGAGGAATAGATGGAGAAGAAATACAAACGGATGGTAAATGAAATATTTCTCCCGGAAATAATTGATGGTGAGGGAGATATAATTCCGATAATATCTGATGGCGATGACAGGGACCTTGAAGATGTCGAAATCCCTGAAACCATTCCGGTATTGTCGCTTCGTAATACTGTGCTCTTCCCGGGTGTAGTTCTGCCAATATCCATAGGCAGACCGCGATCAATTCAGCTTATAAAAGATGCTTACAGAACAGATAAAATAGTCGGGACAGTTGCTCAGAAAGATCCCGATCTGGAAAATCCAGGTTATAACGATCTTCATCCGGTTGGTACCATCGGGCAAATTGTGAAGCTGCTCGAGATGCCTGACGGATCGACAACTGCTATAATTCAGGGTCGTAAAAGAATGGCGCTTGTCGAACTGGTGTCGGATGATCCCTATTTTATTGTAAAGGTTAAAGCTCTGCCCGAAAAGAAGCCGGAAAAACAGAGCAAGGATTTTGATGCAATTGTAGGCTCCCTCAAGGACCTGTCGCTTAAAATCATCAAAATAAATCCCAATATAAGCCCGGAAGCCTCTTTTGCAATAAAAAATATTGAGAACAACACCTACCTGATAAATTTCATCTGCTCTAATACTGATATTAAGGTACAGGATAAGCAAAAGCTCCTTGAAATCAGCAATATACGTGACAGAGGATTTATGCTTCTGGAGTTCCTTGTTCAGGAGATCCAGGTACTTGAGCTCAAAAATGAACTTCAGTCCAAAGTAAAAAGCGACCTCGATCAGCAACAAAGGGAGTTTCTGCTTCATCAGCAGATGAAAACCATTCAGAATGAGCTTGGAGGGAATCCGTTAGAGAAGGAGATCGAAGAGTATTACAAAAAAGCGGAAGGGAAAAAATGGAACGCTGATGTTAAGAAAATATTCGAAAAGGAACTCGATAAGCTTCGCCGGTTAAATCCTGCAGCTGCAGAATACTCGGTACAGGTAAACTATATCCAGACCCTGCTTGACCTCCCGTGGGGTGAATATACCCAGGATAATCTCGACCTGAATAACGCCCGGCAGGTACTGGATAATGACCACTTTGGGCTTGATGATGTCAAGGAAAGGATACTTGAACATCTGGCTGTCCTTAAGCTTAAAGGCGATCTGAAATCGCCCATTCTTTGCCTTTACGGGCCTCCCGGGGTTGGAAAAACATCCCTTGGAAGGTCCATTGCAAGGGCTCTCGGAAGAAAATATATAAGGATGTCACTGGGAGGCCTGCATGATGAGGCTGAGATAAGGGGACACAGAAAAACATATATCGGCGCGATGCCGGGAAGGATTGTTCAGAATATCAAACGCGCCGGTTCTTCAAATCCGGTATTCATTCTTGATGAAATCGATAAGGTGGGACAGGACTTCCGCGGTGATCCCTCCTCAGCACTCCTTGAAGTGCTTGATCCTGAGCAGAACAGTACTTTCTTCGACAATTTCATCGAGATGGAATATGATCTTTCCAAGGTTCTGTTTATTGCAACAGCCAACACTCTGTCAACAATAAGTCCGGCTCTCCGTGACAGAATGGAGACTATCGAAATAACCGGTTACCTTGTTGAGGAGAAACTTGAGATAGCAGGACGACACCTTCTTCCAAAACAACTTGAAAATCATGGAGTTAAGCCGAAGCAGCTAAATATCTCCAACAGTATAATGGAAAAGCTTATCGAGAGATACACCAGGGAATCAGGTGTCAGGGAGCTTGATAAGCGTCTGGCGAAAATAGTAAGGGTAACAGCCAAAAACATTGCATCGGATTCGAAATATCAGCCTCAACTTACCGAAAAAGCACTTGGTGAGATGCTTGGACCTACCAAATATAACCGGGATATTTATGCGGGAAATGATCAGGCAGGAGTGGTAACAGGTCTTGCATGGACTCCGGCCGGAGGTGAGATACTTTTTATTGAGACCAGCCTTAGTAAAGGCAACGGTAAACTGACACTCACCGGTAACCTTGGAGAGGTTATGAAAGAATCGGCAGTGATTGCTCTTGAATACCTGAAATCAAATGCGGGATTACTGAACCTTCCTGATAATTTTGCCGAAAAATGGAATATACATATTCATGTGCCTGAGGGCGCCATTCCAAAAGACGGTCCTTCAGCAGGGATAACTATGGCCTCATCAATAGCATCGGCATTCACACAGAGAAAGGTAAAGAAATATCTGGCAATGACGGGTGAGATAACCCTTAGGGGAAAAGTTCTTCCTGTCGGAGGGATTAAAGAAAAAATACTGGCAGCAAAAAGAGCCAATATCAGAGAGATAATATTATCGGAAGAGAACCGGAAAGATGTGGAGGATATAAAGGAGATATATATCAGGGGATTGAAATTCAGCTATGTTAAGACAATTATGGATGTGCTTGAATTGTCGCTTCTTAAACAGAAAGTCATGAATGCACGAAAAATATCATTTGAATGAAGAGAATTGCAGTCTTCCCCGGATCTTTTGATCCTTTTACAGTCGGGCATGAAGGAATCATCATACGGGCTCTCGGAATCTTTGATGAAATAATTATTTCGGTCGGCGCCAATCCGCTGAAAAAAAGCTACTTCTCCCTTGAGACAAGAAAAGCCATGATTTCAAGGGTTTTCAAAAACGAACCAAGAGTAAAGGTTGACCATTATGAGGGACTCACTGTTGATTACTGTGCGAAGAACGGAGCGAAATATATTCTCAGAGGATTAAGGACCGCTGCTGACTTTGAATTTGAACGGGCTATTGCCCAGGTAAACAAAGCCATGGCATCTGATATTGAGTCGGTCTTTCTGCTTACAATACCGGAACACTCCCCGATAAATTCAACCATTGTGCGCGATATAATACGCAGTGGCGGCGATGCTTCCAAATTTGTCCCCGCCTCGATCAATCTCAGAGAATTTAAGGGAGAAGAATCCTAAGGTCGGAGTACCGATTCGTAGATCATATCCATCAGCGAAAGCCAGGCATTGCTTTTTATTTTGCTTATTTCATCAGGAAGGAGCCACTCGACTCTGGTGATCCCTTCTTTTACCTGCGGTTCAATGATCATTTCACCATCATACTTCATAAGGAACCAGGATGTCTTTTTGAGATATGAAATCCCTTCCCAGGTATAAGTATGGTAACTTGGTTTCAGTGTCTTTACAATCCAATGTCCCGAGATTCCTGCCTCTTCACTCACTTCCCGGATTGCACACACCTCAGGTTCCTCGCCGGGTTCAATATGACCCTTCGGCAGGTCGAGCTTCCCTCTTTTCTCGATGAACAGAAACCTGCCGGATGTGTGTCTGACAAGTCCGCCTGCAGCGCCCACTTCAGTAAAATAGATCCTGAAGATCTTCCATATATGCTTTATGTCGGGTCCGTAAATATTGATCGCATTGGTTTTAGGATCTGATTGAAATTCGGAAATGATCCTGTAAAGTTCATTGGTATCGTGGAATTTATGGAATATGCCGTATTTTTGTACCCGGTCAGGTTCGGAGCTTATCAGGATGAACCTGTTTTCAAAATGAACTTTATACATTGTTCCAGGATGAGTAGAGCCAAAAAAATAGCCGAATATCTTTTACAAATTAAAGCAATTAAATTGCAACCGTCAAATCCTTTTACCTGGGCTTCAGGGTGGAAGTCACCTATTTATTGTGATAACCGCAAAACACTTTCATTCCCTGAGGTGAGGTCTTACATCTGTGACTCCTTTGCCTCACTCATAAAGGAGCTCTATCCTGAAGCTGAAGTGATTGCAGGTGTTGCAACAGGGGCTATTCCGCATGGTGCACTGACCGCTGACAGGCTGGAATTGCCTTTTATTTACGTCAGGTCAGGAGCTAAGGAACACGGGCTTGGTAATCAGATTGAAGGTTACTACTCCAAAGGGCAGAAAGTAGTAGTTATCGAGGACCTTGTATCGACAGGAGGCAGCAGTCTCAATGCTGTGAAAGCTCTCAGGGAAGCAGGATGTGATGTACTCGGGATGACAGCAATCTTTACTTATGAATTTAAGAAAGCATCCGATGCATTTGCTGCAGAGAAATGCGCCCTAAACACTTTATGCAATTATACGGTGCTCATTGAAACAGCGCTCAAAACAGGCTATATTTCTGAAAATGAAGTGGAAACACTAAAGAGATGGCGGTTGGATCCGGCGGTTTGGGGGAAGGGGGGATGAGTTCAAAAAACAGGGAGCAGAGGGCAGGCAGTATGAGATCATAAAGTAAATGAATCTGAATACACGATCATGAAAAAGAAAACATTTCAATATTCATCAGGTAAGAAATCAATAAGTAAGAAATCAAATAAATAAGAAATCAATACATGAGTAATTCATCGACTTATGAAAGCCGGACGGGTAAGCTGAACTACTCCGCGGAAGAGGTTTATTATTTTGTTACCGATATCAGGAATCTGAAGCGTTTTATACCACAAGATTCAATAAGCGATCTTGAGATCAGCCAGGACTCCTGCAGTTTCCGGGTCAGTATGCTCGGAGAAGTAACTGTACGGATAACCGAGAAGTTATTGAATAAAAAAATTGTTTTTTCAGGGAATGCCCTCAAAATCAACGACTTTTCAATAATTATGGATCTTTTGGACACCGGGAAAAGGCAATCAGAATTCAGGATCACCCTGGAAGCAAATATGAATCCGTTTTTAAAGATGGTAGCAGCTGAACCTGTTAAGCAATTTCTTGTGACCCTGGTGGATGAAATGGAGAAGTTTCGCAAATGGGGAGAGACTATATAATAAAATCAACCCCTTTGAACGAAAATTCCCTGAGGTTGCCATCTCTGGCTTCTATCCTGATGCTGCCTGAAGGCAGGATATCAGTAATCTTTCCTTCAAACCTGATCCCTGCCGTTCTGTAAGTATACCATTCACCTGCCCTGTAAAGATGTGAAATATATTCATCCCGGATTTGTTCCCTGTCTCCGTAAAGCAGTTGTTTGTATCTTTTATCAAGACAGGCAAGGATCTCTTTAAGACACTTTCCCGTGTCGTGAATCCTGCCTGTTATTGTTTTAAGCGATGTTGGATTGCGTGTTTCGGGATCAAATTTATCCTGGTTGATATTGAATCCTATTCCTGCAACAGAGCTTTCTATGCTGTCACCCATGATTGAATTTTCTATCAGGATTCCGGCTATTTTTTCATTATTGACATAGATATCGTTAGGCCATTTGATCGTGGTACCATTAAAGTATATATCGGTAAAATCGCAGATGCCCAGGGAAATTGCCATTGAGATAATGAATTGTTCTCCCGGACTGACAGATCCCGGGTAAAGCACAACGCTGAAAAGCAGATTCTGCCCTTTTTCACTTTTCCAGCTGTTTCCTGCCTGCCCTTTTCCGGAGCTCTGAAAAGCAGCCTGAATCACGGTACCCTCCGGCAGCTCTTTTTCCCTCAGTAATGCCAATGCGGTGATATTAGTCGATTCAATGCTTTCGTAAAAAAGAATATTCGATCCTATTGTCATGGCCGGGATATTTTAGCCGGCAGGCTTATGCGTATTCTGTCTGTCAGTTCCTTTGTTCTGCCTGCCGGCAATGTTAATGCAAAAATGGTCTTCAGTAACAAAAGTAAAGATAAAAGTTCGTAATTTTGCAGGTTGATATCTAACTGATAATTATTGATGAAGAAAAGATCCGATAAAGATGAAGTTCTTTTAAATAGTGTTGTTAAGGGAGTCTATAACAAAAAAGGTCTGGATGTATTAAAAATCGATTTGCGGAAACTTGACAACCGAATCACTGATTATTTTGTTATATGTCATGGTGCTTCAGTAACACAGGTATCTTCGATATGTGATTCTGTTGAGGAGACGGTAAGGAAAGAGGCTGGTGAGAAGCCTTTGCATATTGAAGGCCTTGAAAATTGTTTCTGGGTACTTCTTGATTATGGGAACGTGGTGGTTCATATTTTTCTGGAACAATACAGGAATTTTTACAGCCTCGAATCATTGTGGGCTGACGCCTCGATTGAACCAATAGAAGATAAGATTATGTAAGCTAAAGATTTATGGCACAAAACTCAAACGATACATCCCAGGGCAGAAAAGATGATAAAACTCCTAAACCGCGTTTTAACAGTAACTGGATTTTTGCCATTCTGGCTGTTTCTATTATACTTTTTGAAATCCTGTTCAACACCAGGGTTGCTCAGAAAGCCAATACCAGTGAGGTTATGGAGATGATCTCCAAGCGGGATATTGCGAAGATCATAGTAGTCAATAAGGACCATGCCGAGATCTATCTGACACCTGAGGCACTCTCTTCGGAAAGGTATCCTGATCTGCCCAAATCCGAAAGCAGCAGGGGACTCCAGGTTCCAAAGGCCCATTTCATATATAATTTTGGAGACGCAAGTAATTTTGAGCCATTCATCATTGAAACACAGAAAAATGCAGGTTATAGCGAGAGCGAATATATCTATCCTGAATATATTACAAAGAAAAACTACTTTGCCGATATCCTCGGCTGGCTGTTATTACCGGCTCTGCTGATCGTTGTCTGGATATTTATGATGCGCAGAATGGCAGGCGGAGGATCAGGCGGTGCCGGTGGCATCTTCAGCGTTGGAAAATCAAGAGCACAGATATTTGATAAGGACACCAACGTAAAAATAAACTTCAGCGATGTAGCCGGTCTCGAGGAGGCCAAAACGGAAATTATGGAAATAGTCGATTTCCTTAAGAATCCGAAGAAATATACACAGCTGGGAGGGAAAATACCCAAGGGAGCCCTTCTGATAGGCCCTCCGGGAACAGGTAAAACCCTTCTCGCAAAAGCAGTTGCCGGTGAGGCAAACGTACCGTTCTTTTCCATCTCGGGATCAGATTTTGTTGAGATGTTCGTGGGCGTCGGGGCTTCAAGAGTCAGAGACCTCTTCAAGCAGGCAAAGGAAAAGGCGCCATGTATTGTGTTTATCGATGAAATTGATGCTGTTGGTCGGGCAAGAGGACGGAATGTTAATTTCGGTTCAAATGATGAACGCGAAAACACTCTTAACCAGCTTCTTACAGAAATGGACGGATTTGGCACCAATATGGGAGTAATAATACTTGCGGCAACAAACCGGGCTGATATACTCGACAGGGCTTTGCTCAGGGCCGGACGTTTTGACCGTCAGATCCATGTTGAACTACCCGATCTTAATGAACGGGAAGCTATTTTTAAGGTACATCTGCGTCCGATAAAAATGGCTAAGAATTTTGATGTTAGTTTTCTCGCAAAGCAAACTCCGGGATTCTCCGGAGCCGATATTGCAAATGTATGCAACGAAGCTGCACTTATTGCCGCAAGAAAGAACAAGACAACCGTTGAAAAACAGGATTTCCTTGATGCCATCGACAGGATCGTCGGCGGACTTGAACGGAAAAATAAGATAATATCTATTGGTGAGAAAAAGACCATTGCATATCATGAAGCAGGACATGCCACTGTAAGCTGGCTTCTCGAATATGCGAGCCCGCTGGTAAAGGTAACGATCATCCCGCGGGGAAGAGCCCTTGGTGCTGCATGGTATCTCCCCGAGGAGCGACAGATAACCACCCGCGAACAGTTGCTCGATGAGATGGCATATGCCCTCGGAGGCCGCGCATCGGAAGAACTTGTATTCGGAAAGATTTCAACAGGCGCACTAAGTGACCTTGAAAAGATCACAAAACAGGCATATGCCATGGTTTCATTCTTTGGAATGAGCGAAAAGGTGGGGAATGTCAGTTTTTACGATTCTTCGGGACAGTCCGATTTCGGATTTACCAAGCCTTACAGCGAGAAAACAGCTGAGATCATCGACCATGAGGTAAAAATGATAATCGAGGAATCTTATGAACGGTCCAAGGAAGTTCTGAAAGCCAATCTGAAAGGACTGATCGTACTGGCTGAACTGCTTCTTGAGAAGGAGGTGATTTTCAGCGAAGATCTGGAAAGGATATTCGGTAAGAGGAAAGCTGACCTTGTTAAAGAAGAAGCAGATCTGAAAAATAAAAATGAGAGCGCGATCAATGCCGTTGCAGTTGTTAAGGAAAAAAACACCACAACTGACGAAAATAGTAATCCTGAGGATGGGAACGCTGAACCTGTAAAAGAAGATACCCTGCCTTTTGCCGGAGAAACGGCAAAACCTCCAAAGACCGTTAAGGGAAAGAAAAAACTCCTGAAATCTTGAACAACTTCTTCAGACGGACATTAACGGGAGCATGGATTGTCATTTTCATTTTAGGAGGATTCTGGCTCCATCCGGTTTCATTTTTCCTGACCGGTCTGGTGATTCTTTCAGGCTGCCAGTATGAGTACTTTCTTATAATCAGAAACACAGGTTTAAAACCGCAAATGATAGCCGGTATGGTAACCGGAGCTGCTGCATATATCCTCGCAACTCTTATTGCTGCGGGCATATTGCCGGTGAAATTCTTTCTGATCCTTATACCGCTGGTTGTTATTTCGATGATCGCGGAACTTTATCGTATGCAGGATAAACCATTTGATTCACTGGCACATACGATATTTTCAATATTTTATACCGTACTTCCTTTCTCAATGTTTCCTTTTATGGCATTCTCACATGCAGGGCTTCCTTCCTTGCTGCCACATGAGAATATTATATTTTCACCCGGGATAATAATCGGCTTCTTTATCCTTCTCTGGGCGAATGATACGGGAGCTTACCTTGCAGGCATAACGTTGGGTAAACATTGGCTGATGGAAAGGATCTCACCTAAAAAATCGTGGGAAGGTTTTATCGGGGGTACAATCCTGACAGTACTCATGGCCTGGCTGCTGTCGGACTGGCTGGGTGTGATCGATACAGGTAAATGGATAATTGTTGCACTTTTAATAGTTTTTGCAGGGACTTTCGGAGATCTGATTGAATCGATGCTTAAGCGGAGCGTCGGTGTCAAGGATTCAGGAACAATTCTGCCCGGACACGGCGGATTTCTGGACCGTTTCGACAGCACCTTATTATCTTTTCCGCTGGTATTTCTTTTTATTTCATTTTTTGGATGATTGAACGGACTTGATTAGTTTTGTGCAAAATAAGGGAAATGGCTATTCATAAGGAAGGATATAAAATACTGATATTTGGATTTGTTATCCTGATCCTGCTGAATATTCTTGCAGGTATAGTCCTTAATGACAGGTTGCTGATCAAATGGGTTTTCGGCATAGGTTCGCTGATACTGTATATGTTCCTCCTGTTTTTCTTCCGGTTACCGGCCAGGATCCTGGAGCCTGATCCGGGACTGGTATATTCACCGGCAGATGGCAAGGTGGTCGTTATTGAAGAAACCGAGGAGAAAGAATACTTCAGGGATATTCGTCTTCAGGTTTCGATTTTTATGTCTCCTTTCAATATGCACAGTAACCGGTATCCGGTTTCGGGAATTATTAAATATGTGGGATATCATCCGGGCCATTATATGGTGGCATGGCATCCCAAATCATCTGAATTGAATGAGCGAAGCACCGTTGTGATTGAAACTGAATCAGGTACTGAAGTGCTTATAAGGCAGGTTGCCGGGGCTGTTGCTAGAAGGATTGTTACTTATGCCAGGGAGAGCCAGCAAGTTAAACAGGGTGATGAACTCGGATTCATTAAGTTTGGTTCCAGAGTCGATATTTTTCTGCCGGTGGGAACAGAGATTGAAATCCCGATTCTGCAGCAGGTAAAGGCCAATAAGAGCATTATTGCAAAGATCTGAGCAAATAGCATGATGGATAAGAAAGACGACAGGATAATAGAACTTACCCCTGATGTAAAATGGATGGGTGTCCTCGACTACGATATCAGGACATTTGATATCGTAATGACAACAAAGTACGGGACAACTTATAATTCCTATTTCATAAATGCTGAGAAGAAAGCAATCGTAGAAGTTGTCAAGGAGAAATTCAGTGAGGTATATTTCAAAAAGTTGCGGTCGCTGACTGATCCGGCAGCGATCAGTTATATCATACTCGACCATACCGAGCCTGATCATTCAGGCAGCCTGAAGTCCCTTCTCGAAATTGCTCCGAATGCAACTGTTGTGGGCAGTGGAAATGCCATCAGATACCTCGAGGATATGCTTAACATTCCGTTCAGGTCGCTTGTCGTCAGGGATGGCGATACTCTCGACCTGGGGAATAAAACCCTGCAATTTATTTCTGCCCCCAACCTGCACTGGCCGGATACTATTTACACCTGGCTTGAGGAGGATAAAATCCTGTTTACATGCGACTCGTTCGGAGCACATTTTTGCAGGTATGAAATGACGGATGATCTGACGGATGAATATCTCGACTCATTCAAATACTATTTTGATGTTATACTGAGGCCTTTCAGTAAGTTTATGCTTAAAGCCGTTGAACGGATTAAACCCCTCGACATACATTACATAGGTACCGGACACGGCCCTGTTCTGAAGAAGAACTGGAAAAAAATGGTGGAGCTTACAGAGAAATACGCATTGGATTATCTCAATTCTGCAGAGGTAAAAGGAAGGAAGAACATTTTTATTTTCTATGTCTCTGCTTATGGGTATACAAAAACAGCAGCCGAAAGCATAGCAGATGGAATCATTGAATCAGGTGATTATAATGTTAAAGTAGTTGATATTGAGCACATTGATCTTGGCGAGCTTGATTCATTTCTGACATTGTCTGATGCGTTACTTGTGGGATCTCCCACGATAAACCAGAATACTTTGCTCCCGGTTTACAAGCTGTTTGCGCTTATTAATCCGATACGCGACAGAGGCAAGCTGGCCGGTGCATTCGGATCCTATGGATGGAGCGGTGAAGCCCCGCAGATAATTCTTGAAGCCTTAAAAAACCTGAAACTGAAATTATTTGAAGAAAAAGATTCCTTTAAATTCCGGCCATCAGGAGCCAAGGAAGCGGATCTGAAGCTTTTTGGCAAAAGATTTGTCAAAAAGTTTGAGGAAGAGAATAAAAAAGAAAGAGGCTTGTAGATGCGTTGCATGCAACGCATCTACAAGCCTCTTTCTTTTATTCGATCTACCTGCACTCTGATTATGAAATCTTTACCTGTCTGGTGATCTTGTTCTTTTCTTCTTCCTGCTTCGGGAGTTCCACGGAAAGTATCCCATCCTTGTAGGAAGCTCCGATCTTGTCCCTGTTCACATTCTCAGGAATGTAAAAGCTTCTGCAGAATGATGTGAAACTGAATTCTTTCCTCTTGTAACCGTCATTGCTTTCTTCACTCTCATTTTTTGTTTCCGAAGAGACGGTAAGAACATCCTCTGAAATGTCAATCTTCAGATCTTTCTTGTCAATACCCGGAACTGCAAGTTCGAGGGTGAAATTCTTTTCATCTTCCCTGATGTTAACAGCCGGAACTGTACCTTGTCTGGTTGGCATTACAGGGAAAAATTCATCATCGAAAAAATTCGATAAAAACGGGCTGAAACTTCTTCTGATTGTTGGTAACATTGTTTTATCCTCCATATTTTAGTTAAACATATTTTTTTTGTGTTGTTACATCCTTGTATTTCAACTTCTGTTCCAAAGCGCAAAAACAGACATTATGACAGTCATCTTGACATCGGGTCAGACAAAATGGCGGGTTATGTAATTCCGAAATTTTAAATTAGGTTTGTAAAAGGAAAGCCCCTGATCCATGAACACAACATTCAGAAACATACTTATTTTCCTGGCAATCCTGGCACTTATAGCCATCGCGTGGTTTTTCAGAAGAATTGTTGTTTACGTTCTTGTTTCGGGTGTTCTTTCTATAATGGGCCGGCCGCTGGTTGACCTGTTAAGTAAAATACACCTGGGGAGATGGCACTTCCCCCGTGCCCTGAGCGCTTTAATTACTCTTATAATTATATGGGGTTTAATAGTTTTATTTTTTATCATTTTTGTCCCGCTTGTGACAAAACAGATCAACTACCTTTCAACTATCGATAGTGAAACGATTATCAAACCGATTGAATCGATAATCAACAGAATTGAGAATATCTTCAGGTCTTTGAATTCCAGGATCACTGAAGAGTTCTCTTTAAAGGATTTCTTTACCCAAAAAGTTTCAGATGTTCTGAATATAAATATGATTCAGAATTTTTTCAATTCATTTATAGGGACTGTTGGAAGTATTCTTATTGCAATATTCTCGATCACCTTCATAACATTCTTTTTTCTCAAGGATCAGCATCTGTTCTTCGAATCGATTCTTATGTGGGTTCCTGAAAAATACACCGACAACTTCTCAAGAGCTTTATATTCAATAAAAAACCTGCTTACCAGGTATTTTATAGGAGTTTTGATCCAGTGTACCTGTATTATGATCCTTATAGACATAGGTATGACCATTGCAGGTATCGATTTTCAGCAAGCCCTTGTAATGGGCCTGATACTGGGGATCCTGAATGTGATTCCTTACGTCGGGCCATGGCTGGGATTGTTCATTGCAATTATAATGGGTGTGGCTTCACACATAAACCTGGATATGGAAACGGTGATTATGCCGCTCATCGGTTATATGATAATTGTTGAAGCAATTACGCATCTTATTGATAATATTGTATTACAGCCGTTAATTTTTTCCAACAGCGTAAGGGCTCATCCCCTTGAGATTTTTATTGTCGTTCTTGCCGCAGGTTTTGCAGCAGGTATTCCGGGAATGATCCTGGGTATACCTGCATACACTGTTCTGAGGGTTTTTGCCAGGGAATTCTTCTATAATTTCAAGGCAGTTCAGAAGATAACTTCCGGGCTGGCTCCCCCGGATATACCAACCTCTGTTACTGCCGTTCACGAGGAGGATTTCTCCGAAAAAAGACCTGTCGTCAAATCACGCCGGTTCAGGAGATCTATTAAATCCGGAAATAAGTAACTGAGAATGGAAACCAGGTAAAAATAAGGAACCTTTGATATGAAACCCACATGATTGATCCCAATCACAAACAAGTATGAAAATAATTCATTTTCAATCATGTGCGGTTCCATCCGACCTTTAAAAATAAATTATATACGGATGAAAATTATT
>Ga0105101_10000580_pt1 | contig 15395 bp, 2 predicted proteins | sample PPLLak21cMay2015_2_FD_87037 | JGI IMG/M metagenome (GOLD analysis project Ga0105101, IMG submission 87037) | Freshwater sediment microbial communities from Prairie Pothole Lake near Jamestown, North Dakota, USA - PPLs Lake P8 Core (1) Depth... | ecosystem: Environmental > Aquatic > Freshwater >... | reverse complement strand
TAGTATTGTCAGAAGGTATGTATTTAAGTAATGCCGAAGGTGAATTAAACCAGGTTTCATTAAAAGTATTTAGTAAAACTAAAGGAGGCTCGCTGATATTAACACTCCAGGTAGAGCTGCTATTTAAATGTCCTGCATCATCTTCACAAGTTACATTCCAGTATTTTATTCCATCTGTAAGATTCTCAGCGTAAATATCAGTAACTTGTCCGGACTGTGCTGGAAATCCCTCACTTAAAATCTGGCTGTTCATTATAAAATTACAAGAAAGAATGGAATCTATTGTGTCATTTGCAGTGAAGTTAAAATAAACGTCACTATAATTAAGAACCTCTTCATTTTCAGGAAGATTCAGCTGTATTGAAGGATAATAAAGGTCTACACTAAAATTTCTTTCTTCGGGCTTATCACTGCTGCCGCTTAAATCAAAGCACTCAACTGTCCAGTTATAATTTCCTTCCCCAAGTCCAGTAACATTAATAACTGTATTCCCGCTATTATTTATTTCAGTTTGATTAACGATTTCTAAAGTACCATTGATTATTAAAGTACAGTTTGTAAATCCGGAATTATCGCTTGCATTAAAAACAAAAGAAATGTTCCCATCACTATCCAGATAATTTTCTCCTGGCCACTCCAAAATTACCTGAGGAGGGGTGTCTGTAATGCTGAATTCCCAAGTCAGTCTAGTGAAGTTTCTTCCTACATTATCCTGGCAGGTTATATTCCAGTAATGGCTACCCCCTAAAAGCAATCCTGAAGAAAGGTTAATTAAATCCCCATTAGATGCAGAAATGCTTGAGTTTATAACCTCCCCATCTAATGTGGCATAACAACTTAAGAGGCTGTCCATATCATCTGTAGCATTAAAACTAAGGTTTATTTCATTTAAGTTATAACTAGTATCATTTCCTGGAGAAATGAGAGTCACATTTGGTTCCAAAAGGTCAATATAAAAAGTCCTGTTTATTGTTGAGCCCAGATTGTTTGCAGAATCTCTTGCTTCAACAGTCCAGTTATAAATTCCGCTTGTAAAATTAATTGTAAAATTATTATACTCTCCATTAAGTATTGTTGAACTATTTGTTTGGTTTAATTGGCCGTTAATAAAAAGCGTTGTATTTGAAAAATCATTGTTACCATCACTGGCGTTATAGAGGAGAGTCAAATTTCCTTCGCTAAACCATTCCCCGTCAGCAGGAAATATAAGCTCAACTACCGGGCTCACTCCTGCCTGCACACTTAAAATTTTGGAAATCCCTGTAGTGATGGTTTTATAGCTTGTATTGACACTTACAAGATAAGTTCCAAAACTCATTGGGCTTGTAAAGTTATAGTTATAACCGCCAGTTGAATTTGTAACAACCGCAGTATAATTGGTCTTTATATATTTAAGATAAGGCGTTGAAGAGCTATTCAGGGAGCTTAATACTGCAGTATACTCTAAGTATCTGCTTGCAACATTAGGGTCATTTATAGTACCATTGTTATTTACCTGCTGCCAGCTGCTCCAGGTAATTTTATCATTAGAAGTTCTAACATATACAACAACACCAGTGCAGTCAGTTGAATCAAATTTTACAGTCAATTTTGGCCGTTGCGCTTGCGTTTCATATTCGCTGCTTCTAATCATTACATCATTTGTAGCAGTAGGGTGTAAAACAACCCCATAATTAGGATAAGAATTATTTGTCCACTTTTTAAATGCATTTGTAATATCAAAAACATAAGTTCCAGTTGAAGAAGGTGTAAAACTGCTTTCTGAAGTAGCAGACCTTGAAGGATAAGCCCCGCATCCAGAAGAACTCCACGCAGTTCCAGTAACTCTGTAATTATAGCTTGCTTGAGCTTCTTCCCAGTTCTCCAAAACTTGAAATACATTTATCTGGTTTCCAGCATCATAATCTTCAACAGTTACATTTGCTTCATAAATCGTTGAATTATAAGGTATTTTGTTTCCTCCATCTCCTAAAACATCATCAAATTTAATTAAGCTTCTGTAAGTATAAGGGTCTGTATCCATTAACAAGGACTCACTTTCCCCATAATTAGTATTTGAAAACTGGCTGTCTAAGTAAGAGTCTTTTGTTCCATAATAACCATTTGAATCTTCTTGCTGCCAGGTTAATATTCCAGAGCACCCCTCTCCCTGGTAATCCCACTCAATAGTGCCCCATTCTACTCTAGCTCCTGCATCAAGTATTTTTGTAAAGTTCCCAGTAGTGTTTGTCCCAGAAAGAGTGATATTTTCTCCATCTGTTCCGGTCTGGTAAAAAGTTCCTTTGTTAAAATCACTGCTTTCAGTATCTGTAAAATTCTGGTAATTATTATAATCTCCATCTGCAGTTAAATTCTCCAATAGCAATAATGAATTCCCTAGCCAGATATTAATAGGCCTGTTAGCAAAATCAGTTGAATTTGTAAAATTAATTTTTCCAAAAACAGCAACCTCTCCAACCCCTGAAGAAGGATTTGGTGATAAATCAATAGAAATATTCAGATGAACCATTGGAAAACTGCCGTCATAATCATTAGTATACCCTCCGCTATCATTGGCATAAATAGTATAAAGGTAATTGACAGATTCCCAACTGGAATCAGTAGGTATTATTACAGTCCATAAAATTCCTGCAACATAAGTGAATGTTTTTCTTATTTTTTCTGCCCCGCCTTTTGCAGTTTCCCACACAACAACCCACACACTATCAAGATTGCTGTCAGAAGCATTTACATTAATCGTTAAGTTTTCTCCCTGCTCTAATTCATTAGTGGAATTTACAATTATTTGCTCCTCATCTGTCTGGTTGATAAAAGCCAATTGAGGAGAACTTAAATCAACATTAAAAGTAACTGAATCATAACCAGAAGCACCCTCTGTATCATTAGCATAAACCCACCAGGTATTATTTCCCTCACTGGAATTCATACCGCTAATATTTTCCCCGCAGGTAATATAATTTTTAGCAGGGTCAGTATCATTTCTCCACCAGCAGGTATCAAGAGTTACACCTGGAGAAGTGCTTATAGTATAGTTTAATTCCTGGATGTTATAACTATAAGTGCTTGATAAAGGATAGACTATATTGACGATTGGAGGTTCTGTCCAGGTAATATTCATATCAAGCAGAGTGATAATTCTTGTATCATTAGAAATAAAACTAACACGGTAAACAAGGCTGTTATTTTCAGAAAATCCAGAAACACTGCCTCCATTTGTAGCATTATACCAGTTTTGTCCATTATCAGAACTAATCATTACGCTGATATTATTATTAATATGGTCTGTACCTGCTTCCTGCCAGGTAATATTTGATATTTGTTTTATTGGTTGGGTTGTATTTATTGAATAAGAAGTAAAATTTCCTGTGCTGCTGCCTCCAGTATATTCAAATATTACTGCATCTGCAATAGTATTTCCAGAATCAGTTGCGTTTATTGCAACCCATCCAGAAGTACCTGTTGCAAAATTCCATGTTCCAACATAATTCCATACTCCTCCATTAGCCTGCTGGTTTATTGTAACACTGGTATCTACCCCAGAAGAATGTTTTACAGTAACCGGAGCAGCATCAGGCCTGTTGCTTCCAGAAGTCCACCTTATATATACCCTATAATTTCCAGGGGAGGCTATTGTTGGGGTATAAACAGCAGATTCATCAGGGTCTGCCCCAGCATTGCCATCATGATGGTAGTTTGTCCCATAATATCCAGCTACTGAAGTAGATGCAGTCCATGTACCAACCAGGGTGCAGGAAGCATCTGTATTATCTATAGTTATGTTTGCAATTGATGCAACTGTCCCGACAAAGCTAACATTCCCATAACTCCAATTAACCCCATTTAAAACATATCCTGGATAAGTAAGTGAAGAATTGTCTTCAAAGCTATCGTAGTAATTTTGATTCATGTTTATTGTAAAAGAAGTTAAATTACTAGAAGTTGTTCCAAGAGAGTTGCTTGCATAAACAGTTACATTATAATCTCCTTCTGTCAAGAATAAGAAAGTAAAATGCTCTCCTGTGCAGGATGTGCATAAAGTCGTATTAGTTAATCCACTATTTTTAGTATACCATAAAGTAGTTGCTGTTCCATCCAAGGTTACATTTAAAGTAGGGCTTACATCTGCAATAGTGCTTCCATTTAAGGGAGAGTTTATCATTATATTTGGAGGAGGTGCTGCAGAGTCACTCCAGGTAATATTCATATCCATTAAAGAAATGTTACTTGAGCCATTAGAATTAAAAAAGACTCTGTAAACCAGGCTATCTCCAGGAATCATTTCTGAAATGCCGATTCCATTTACAGCATTATACCAGTTTAATCCATTATTTAAACTCAGTTCAACAGTAATATTATTATTAGTGTTTGTTCCAGCTTCCTGCCAGCTGATATTAACAATTTCAACAATAGTTGAAGTTGTATTAATAGAATAGGCAGTAAAATTTGCGTTTGTTACAGAAGATATAGACTGAACTAAAAAGCCCTCATAAAGCGCAGCCTCATGATAGCTGTTGTATATTCCAACCTGCCCATCTTCCCAGGTTGAATCAATTGCAGACATAATAGGATTTCCATTCAGCCAGCAGGTTATATTATCATCAATAATTGTTAAACTGTAGTTATTCCAGGTATTTTCAAAATAAGTTGTTGTAGTTGTTGCAAGATTTGTAGGTGTTCCAGAATCCAGCCTTTGTATCACTCCAGAATTATCTTCGTCTCTAAAATAACACCTGTAATAATCATTTGAATCTTTGTATCTGAAAATAAATCCAGTATAATCATTATCATCATCATAAGCTTCCATTGAAAGATTGTAGTTTCTTCCAGAAGAGAGATTAAATGTTTTATGAACAGCAGTAGTTGCTTCTGCATTTGCAGTTTGTGTCAATCTTCCGCTTGATATTGACCAGGTTCCGCCAGTTAATGTCCAGTCATTTGCATTTGCAAAAGTCTCATACAAAAGAGTATCAACAGTCTCTCCAGAATAGAGAGTAATATTACCATAAGCCCATGTAAGATTGTTAATCAAAACTAAAGAAGAATTATCCTCAAAACTGTCAAAGTAATTATAATTCATATCAACTGTAAAAGAAGTTGTGTTAGTTGAAGTAGTTCCAATTGGATTGCTTGCATAAACTTTTACAGTATAATCTCCTTCTTCCAAATAAATAAAAGTTGTCTGCTCTCCAGTGCAGGATGTGCAAATTGTAGTGTTAGTAAACCCTCCATTAATAGTGTACCACAAAGTAGTTGCAATTCCATCCAAAGTAACATTTAAAGTAGGGCTTACATCTGCAACAATTGAAGAATTTGCTGGATAATTTATTGTAATGCTTGGAGGAGGTGAAACTGAATCTGTCCATGTAATATTAATGTCCATCAAAGAGATGTTTCTTGAGCCATTTGAATTGAAAAATACTCGATAGACCAGGCTGCTGCCTGTAATCATGTCAAATATGCCTTTTCCATTAGTGGCTGAAAGCCAGTCCTGGCCATTATTTGCGCTTACTTCAATAGAAATATTGTTATTTGTATCTGTTTCATCTTCTTCCCAGGTTATATTTTCAATTTCTACTATAGTAGAAGTTGTATTTATAGAGTATCCAGTAAAATTACCATTCAAAGGAAGGAATTCTTCAACTAAAAAGTCCTCGTAAAGCGCAGCCGCATGATAACCATTATAAATTCCAACCTGCCCATCTTCCCAGGTTGAATCAATTGCAGACATAATAGGATTTCCATTCAGCCAGCAGGTTATATTATCATCAATAATTGTTAAACTGTAGTTATTCCAGGTATTTTCAACATAAGTTGTTGTAGTTGTTGCAAGATTTGTAGGTGTTCCAGAATCAAGCCTTTGTAATGCAGCAGTATTTCCTTCATCATAAAAGTAGCACCTGTAATAATCATCAGAATCCTTATACCTAAAGACGAATCCATTATAGTCATTATCATCATCATAAGCTTCCATTGAAAGATTGTAGTTTCTTCCAGAAGAAAGGTTAAATGTTTTATGCACAGCAGTAGTATCTATCACATTTCCAGTTTGAGTTAATCTTCCACTGGATATTGACCAGGTGCCGCCAGTTAATGTCCAGTCATCTGCATTTGCAAAAGTCTCATAAAAAAGAGTCTGCGAAGTTTGGCTTGAATAAAGAGTTATTTTTCCAGGTGCCCAGACAACATTGTTTAAAACATATCCTGGATAAGCAATTGAAGAATTATCTTCAAAACTGTCAAAGTAATTATAATTCATATCAACTGTAAAAGAAGTTGTGTTATAGGATTTTTCATCTAGAGTATTGTTTGCATATACTTTTACAGTGTAGCTTCCTTCTTCCAAGTACAAGAAAGTAGTTTGCTCTCCAGTGCAGGAAGTGCATAAAGTTATGTTTTCTCCGCCATCAACATTATACCATAAAGTGTTTGCAGTCCCTTGCAAAGTCACATTTAAAGAAGGGCTTACATCAGCAAAAGTATTTAATGGAGAATTTATTGAGATATTTGGAGGAAGCGATGCTTCATTACTCCAGGTAATATTCATGTCCATTAAAGAAATGTTTCTTGAGCCATTTGAATTGAAAAATACTCGATAAACCGGGCTGTTTCCTGCAACAATATCTACTAATTGCCCACCATTTAAAGCATCATACCAATTCTGTCCATTATTTGGGCTTATCTCTACAGTTAAGTTGTTATTAGTATTTGTTCCAGATTCCTGCCATGTTATATTAATGATCTGCGCAACTGGCTGCGTAGTATTTATAGAATAAGCAGTAAAATTCCCATTAATTGAAAGAAACTCCTGAACTAAAAAATCCTCATAAAGCGCAGCCTGATGATAACCATTGTAAATTCCAACCTGCCCATCTTCCCAGGTTGAATCAATTGCAGACATCACAGGATTTCCATTAAGCCAGCAGGTTATATTATCATCAATAATTGTTAAACTGTAATTGTTCCAGGTATTTTCAACATAAGTTGTTGTAGTTGTTGCAAGATTTGTAGGTGTTCCAGAATCCAGCCTTTGTATCGCTCCAAAATTATCCTCGTCTCTAAAATAACACCTGTAATAATCATTTGAATCTTTGTATCTGAAAATAAATCCAGTATAATCATTATCATCATCATAAGCTTCCATTGAAAGATTGTAGTTTCTTCCAGAAGAAAGATTAAATGTTTTGTGCACAGCAGTAGTATCTATCACATTTTCAGTTTGAGTTAGCCTTCCTGAAGATATGCTCCAGGTTCCCCCTGTTAGTGTCCAGTCATTTGCATTTGCAAAAGTCTCATACAAAAGAGTCTTCGAAGTTTGGCTTGAATAAAGAGTTATGTTTCCAGGTGCCCAGACAACATTGTTTAAAACATATCCTGGATAAGTAATTGAGGAGTTATCCTCAAAACTGTCAAAGTAATTATAGTTCATGTCAACTGTAAAAGAAGTTGTGTTTGAGGATTTTTCATCTAAAGTGTTGTTTGCATATACTTTTACAGTATAACTCCCCTCTTCCAAGTACAAGAAAGTAGTTTGCTCTCCAGTGCAGGAAGTGCATAAAGTTATGTTTTCTCCTCCATCAACATTATACCATAAAGTGTTTGCATTTCCCTGTAAAGATATGTTTAAAGTAGGGGTTACATCTGCAACTGTCGTTGCGTTTAGAGGAGAATTTATCGTTATATTAGGAGAAGGATTAGTTGAATTACTCCATGAGATGTTCATGTCAAGCAAAGAAATTGTTCTTGATTCATTTGTTGCAAAAAAGACCCGATAAACTAAACTGGCCCCAGAATCAATATTCCCTAAAGACTGCCCCTTTGAAATCGAAAACCAGTCACTGCCTCCATTTATGCTTACTTCTACACTCAGGTTATTTCTTGTATTAGTATTAGATTCCTGCCAGGTGATATTATCTATTTGAGTAATAGTTTCTGTTGTGTTTATTGGATAAGAAGTAAAATTGCCAATAGTTCCTCCTGGAACATATTCAAATATTACTGCATCTGCAATAGTATTTCCAGAATCACTCGCATTTATTGCAACCCATCCAGAAGTGCCTGTTGCAAAATTCCATGTTCCAACATAATTCCATACTCCTCCATTAGATTGCTGGTTTATTGTAACACTGGTATCTACTCCAGAAGAATGTTTGACAGTAACTGGAGCAGCATCAGGCCTATTGGCTCCAGAAGTCCACCTTATGTATACGCGATAATTTCCAGAAGAAGTTATTGTTGGCGTATAAACTGCAGATTCATCAGGATCTGCAGCTGCATTTCCATCATGATGATAGTTTGTCCCATAATATCCAGCTACTGAAGTAGATGCAGTCCAGGTACCAACCAGGGTGCAGGAAGCGTCTGTATTATCTATAGTTATGTTTGCAATTGCTCCAGAACCAGTAAAACTAATGTTTCCATTGTTTAAAGATACTGAATTGCTTGTTTGTACAGAAGAATTATCATCAAAACTATCATAATAAGTATGGTTCATATCTACAACAAACAAAGAAGAGCTGAAATTTGTGTTTCCATAACTATCATTAGAATAAACAATCACAGAATCATCTCCCTCTTGAACATACAAGAAAGCAGTCTTATTTGTACAATTCCTGCAAAGAGTTATGTTATATTCTCCTTGGTTAGTAGTATACCAAACAGAATCAATGCCACTAGCATCAATTACAGAAACATTCAAGAGAGGAGTAACATCATTTATTGTTAAACCATTAACAGGGGAAACTATTGTAACAGCTGGAGGAACTACTTCCATATGGATTGTCCAATTTCCAGTAGTATAGAATTGATTAGAGAGGTCAAACACTTTATAAAACCAATTAAAAATTCCGTCATACAAAAAAGTATAAACAATCCCAACTATAGAAGTAGTAACCCCGTTCAATATTCTTGTCTCATTAAAAACAAGCGCTGTTTGATTGTAAATATAAAGAGTTGTATTCAATAAACCTACATTATCTGTGACATTAACAGTAAAATTCTGCGCTGCAGTAGTGTTTGTTGTTCCATTTTCAGGAGCAAGAAGAGTTGCATTTGGAGCAGTAGAATCTTGCACAGAGATAGTAAGATTATTGCTGCATAATCTTATTCCCTCTAAAATTCCATCATTAGGACTTATGCATGCTCTCCAAATCTGCCCTATAGAAGTTTCCTCAGCTACAATTAAATCAGTACGGTTATTATACAGCTCTTTTATTTGTACTGCAGTCAGGCTTCGATTATATATCATAACTTCATCAATCCGTCCATTTAAAGGGTCTCTTAGCCCGCATCCAGGGTCTGCTCCAATATACAGGTTTTCAGCGCTGTTCCAAGGAGTTCCAGATGCAGAAGCAGTATTATTTAAAACTCCATTTACATATAAAGAAAGTGTAGTTCCATTATAAGTTGCAGTTAAAAACACCCATCTGTTTGTTAGAGCATTTCCAGTAGAATAAACATTGTTGTTTGTAGCAGCATTAGCAGTTCCAAACCCAAACGCATATTTGCCTGGCTGAGGGTCTCCTTCATTTCCCCCAATAGACAAAAGGTAGTTTGCCCAGGTAGAGCATCCAAGTCCATGATAAACAAACATCTGCTGCGTTGTTCCAGTAACATAGGTCCAGGCAGAGACTGTAAAGTTAGCAGTTCTTAATTTTAGGGCTTCGGTAGCAGATATTGTTAGATAATCATTTGTAGCAAATTGGTAAGCGCCTTTTCTATCATATCCAGCAGTTCTATTATAAGTTGGCTGGTTTGCAGAAGTGGCCTGTGTTGCATTATGCCCATAACCAGAATAATCTTTTGTCCAGGAAGAATTTGAACTCCCTTCAAAAGGAAGATTCAATAAAGTCAAAGAAACATTATTCATATACCAATTAATAATATTTTTTACATAATCTCCATCAGCATCATAAGTTGACTGGTTATAAACAGTTAAATTGTCGCTAGTAGAGTTCAGGATAGTTGTTGCACTTAAAACAGGAGTAGAGTGAGTTGGAGTCATATTTACATCAACATAAAAATCAACATAAGTAGTGTAATTGGTATTCCCTGCAGAAGCATTTGCATAAACCATAAACCTATAAGCCCCATCAATCATTGAAGAGTTAGTAGCATTATAAGTGAGATTGTTTGTTGAACTCATAGAAACATTCCCATCATCATTAATTTCATACTTCACGCTGCTTCCTCGTTTATTCAAAACAATTTCAAAATTTAGAGGAAAATGATTATCATTATAAGTGGTATTTGCTGGAAAATTTATAGTAACACTCAAAGGGGCGCCAGAAGAATAATTAATAGAATTATTATTTGTATGGTATTGCAAACTAAAATTATCAGCAATAAGATAACTCCAGTTAAACAATCCATAATAAGGAAAATTATACTCTATTCCAAGCAAAAAAGAAGTACCGGAAATATTTCTAGTCGTCTGGTTTATCAAGCTTCCAGAAGAATTATATATAAATAATGTGGCATTTCGAAGTTGATAGTTGTCTGTTGTGTTTACAGTTAAATTGACTGGAAGCTCATCAACTATTGCCCCTGGCAAGGGTGTAATTAATGTACCCGTTGGGGGAGAAGAATCAATAAACAAAACAGTCAGGTTGCTGCTGCATAATTGAGGCCCTTCCAAAACCCCATCATTTGGAGTGATGCAAGCGCTCCACTTGTCCCCTATAGAAGTTTCCTCAGCTACAATTAAATCTGTCCTGTTATTATACAGCTCTTTTATCTGCACAGCAGAAAGGCTTCTATTGTAAATCCTTACTTCATCAATCTTCCCATTAACCGGGTCCCTTAGCCCGCAGCCAGGGTCTGCACCAATATATAAGCTTTCTAAACTATTCCAAGGTATTCCAGAAGCAGAAGCAGTATTATTCAAAACACCATTTACATAAAGAGAAAGTGTTGCACCATCATAAGTTGCAGTCAAAAAAACCCACCTGTTTGTTAGCGCATTCCCTGTAGAATAGACATTATTGTTTGTAGCTGCATTTGAAGTTCCAAACCCAAAAGCGTATTTACCAGATTGAGGCTCATTCTCATTTCCTCCTATAGACAAAAGATAGCTTGACCAAGTAGAACACCCATATCCATGATAGACAAACATCTGTTGTGTTGTTCCAGTTACATAGGTCCAGGCAAAGACTGTAAAGTTTGCATTTCTTAACTTTAAAGCTTCAGTAGCAGATATGTTAAAATAATCGTTTGTAGCAAATTCATACGCTCCTTTTCTGTCATAACCTCCAGTAGAGTTCCAGGTAGGCTGATTAGCAGAAGTGCCCTGAGTTGCATTATGCCCATAACCAGAATAATCTTTTGTCCAGGATGAATTTGAGCCTCCTTCAAATGGCAGGTTTAATACCAAAATGGACCTTCCATCCAAATACCAGTTAATTATGTTTCTCACAGCAGTTCCATCCAAGTCAGTTGTAGATTGATTATATACAGTTATGTTCTCATCTGTTCCATTTGTCCCAAAAGTAGAGTTTATTTTTGGAGTTGTATGGTTGGGAGCAGCATTATAATTATAAGTTATGTTCAAATATGGCCGCTCTCCTGCTGTATCATGCTCTTTTGAATAGAATGTGTCTGCACCATCACTAGACCCTGTGTTTTCTGTTGAATTAAGAACAATTGAAACATTCTCATATCCTGCTGCAAAATCCCTTTGTACTGCTTTAGTAATATTCCAGCACACCCAGTTATTATTCCCAGGGTTTGTTGTCTTATAATCTTCCATAGTCCTATTACAGCTGGTGCCACTCAAAGTAGTTCCGCAAGGCTGGTTTGCCCACGTAATGTTTGTGTGATATCCCTGCCCTGTTGCATCTCCGCCATCTAGCTCTCCTTCACTCCAATTATAAGCTCTTACATGCAAAGCAGTTATCCCATTTGTCCCGCCGTCAGAATAAAGAAAAAGACAAAGCTGTGCATCATAAATTGTAGCATCGCTGGGAAGTGCACTAATGTTAAACATTATATACGACCTCTGTATTCTGTCAGTACGGCTTCTTACATTTAAGTCAGTGCTTGCGCCATAATTAAGATTTGTGTATCCGCTTCTGCTGTATATATAAGCATCATTCAAGTTATCGCTATCAGGCGTTTGATATTGTGATGTGACTGTGGGGTCTAAAACAACATGTCTTCCTGTAAAATTTCTAATTTCAATTTCAACTTCTTTCTCAGATATCTTCCTGCTCTGGACAATTATGCCGCTTTCATCGCAAAAAGTTTCCTCGGAAACAGCATCCTGCTCTCTCAAGCAAGTTCTGTTGTACAAATCTGAAAAATCTATAACCACTTCATCAATTAACAAAGTATCTCTATCAATAACTGAAATATTCATGCTGGAATTTACTTTCAGAACAATTGCCTGCAATCCAAAAATACTATCAAATTCATGAGCCCATTTGTACTCTCCAAGCCCTTTTTTTATAATAGTATTGAAATTCATGCTAGGAGGAATTTCTTTTCTTTTTCCAGAAATAATTGCTTCTGCCTCCAGGTTAATATTTTTTCCATTCCAGCTAACTTCCAGGTTTTTTTCTTTTTCTTTAGTAAAATTAACAACTTCTGTAAACGGCTTATATTCTCCATTAGAATTTTTTATATTGGGGCTTCCAGAATGCACACTTCTTACACAAAGCCCATTTGAGCAGCTATCAGACCATCCGGGCCCATAATTTCTAAACAAAGTTTCACTGCTTCCTTCCTTTGTTTCATTTTCAAATACCTCGAAATAATACTCTTTTTTTCCCAATCCCCTCCAAAGCTGAACAGTATAATTTCCAGTCTCCTGAGGCTTAAATATAAAAAAGTCATTTGTTCCAACCCTTACTAAAGAAGTCGAGGGAGTAATTATCTTTAGCTTATAGTCTCCTAAATTCTCCATATTCAATTTAATTTCTTCTCCCAAAAGGTATTCTTTCTTGTCCATTATTGCAGAGCTAAACAAAGGCAATACAAGTACGAACAATGCTGCAATTGCCACTATTGCAACAATTCCAATGGCCCCTATTTTAGCCATGCTTTTTTTACTTATCATTTTCAACCTCCTTTTTTATTCTCTTAACTGCTTCTTCAACAGCATGGCTCCTATTTCTAAACTTCCCAGAATTGACTAACTCATCAAGAACTTTCAGTGTTTCTTTATCAAAAGTAAAGCTTGCCCTTTCTTTCATTTATCCCTCTTTTTTTCTGTATCTTTTACCCCTTACCCCTGTCTTTATTAACTCAGATTAACCTACTTTATAAATATTACTTAATATTATAAAGTATTACTAAGTAATACTATTAAATTAGGGTATATAAAGCTTTGTAAAGACAAAAAATCCAAAAAATAAATCGATTAAAAGTCCTAACCACTTCAAAACAATTTTACATCTATGTAATAGATAAAGAGAATCTGCATTTCTAAAAAAATAGAACAGCAAATCTTAAATACCGGCTTGATTTAGAATAATCATGCCAAAAAAAGCAAAAAAAGAATTTCAGGAAATTAAAGAAGCCTTTAATCCCGAAGAAAAATTCAGCAGCATCCTAGAGCCTGAAACTAAAAAAGAAAAAAAGCCAAATTCCCTAGGCATAAAGATAATCGGGGGAATCTGTTTCTTTGCCGCAATAGTCTATTTTCTAACCGGGATAATACTTCTGTACAATAAAGACCTCCTTTCTCCTCTTCCGAATTTTAATTTCACAGCAGGATTTGAAGGAGTTTATTATGTTATTTCAGCAGTTGTTTTTATTTTTGCAGTTATTTATGCTATTATTGGCTACGGGCTTTTAAAAAGAAAGAGGTCTGCAGCATTAGCCCTTATTATAATCTGCTTGTTAAATGTGCTTGCAAGCCTAGTTTCAGTGATTCAGGGTAATTTTGTAAGCCTTTTGAATCTTTCTTTCAACCTTATTATCGGGGGGTATGTTTTTTACGCACTAAGAAAAAGCAAAGCTAGCCAAATATCCTAAAAAAAGAGCCAGCTTCTTTTTCTTTTCCAACCAAGGAAATTTTCTTTGTAGCAGGAAGGTAAATGCCATAATAATAATATTTTTTATCTTCCCTCAAAAGCTCAGGCTCTGAAATATCCCACTCTTCCCATCCTTCTTCAAAAACATAAATGCTTAAATTGCCTTCGGATTTATTCTGCCTGAATTCAAGGTACACTTTTTCTATGTCTTCATCTTCTAAGCTGCTCTCAAAAGAATAATAATTTGCATCTCCATCAATTCCCTCACCTTCATATTCTTTAAAATCAAACTCGACATTCTCAATTAGCTTTTTGGGAAATACAGCTATTTTTACTACTTTGCCATTAGCAGGCTCAAAAACAAGGGGCTTTTCTGGCTGGATTCTTGAATAAACTTTCCTCTTTATCTCCCTAAGTTTTATTCCCTCATCAAAGCTCAAAAAAGAAAAAAACCTGCTTACAACAATTTTATCTTCTCCAACAGGCAAGTTCCCAAGTTCTGTTTTAAAAGTATATCTTGCAGGGAAAAACAACACATCCGGAGCCTTTACTTTATACTCCCTAACAATCTCTTTCCCGCTTACATTCCAGGAAATAACCTTGTGTGTTTCGCTGTACTCTTCTACTTTTCCATCTGTCTCAATTATCTCGAATTCTTTTGGAATATACTCCTTAAACTCCATCCCTTCCACATAATGTGAAAGGTTAAGGCTTATTTTCATTGTAACATTCTGTCCTCTTTTAATGAATTTTCCGCATTTGTCACAAGCAAAAACCCTATTGAATTTAAAATCCCTTAAAACAGCAAACTCTAAACTTTCAGTAAACTCCCTTTTTCCATCACTTGCAACTATCTTTAAATAATTCATTCCAAAATCACCTAAAATATTGCCAGAATAATTAGAGGAGTTGCACAGTTCTACCCTAGTTTTATTTTTCTCAATCCAAATTTTCGTAAATGGCTCTGCGAAATTTGCCTCAAGCAGGAACTTAGAATCGTTGCTTAAAAAAACCTTGCTCCAGTTATTAACTTTAATTGCTTTTTCTAGATAAAGTGTAGGAAAAACATCATATCCCTCTCCGCTAATTTTTAAAGAAACTTCTTTTGCAAAATAGCCCGTTTCATTATCAAAGATTTCTGAATATATCTGTTTGCCTTTTACCCAAGAAAATCCAGGTATAGCCTCTGCGTCACAACAGAACTTATTTTCATCAGGGCTGACTTGACAGGAAGTAAAATTAATCCTCGACTCATACACCTTAACGCCCATCCACTGAGGCTCTAAACCATTTCCTACAACTTGTCCGCATGCAAATCCTGCATCAACAATTTCAGAAAAAAACAAGAAAGAAAAAATTCCAATTAGGAAAGCCATTACTAAAATTTTAATTCTCTTTTTTCGTTTATTGTTTATTCTTGATTCC
>Ga0105101_10000579_pt1 | contig 15401 bp, 10 predicted proteins | sample PPLLak21cMay2015_2_FD_87037 | JGI IMG/M metagenome (GOLD analysis project Ga0105101, IMG submission 87037) | Freshwater sediment microbial communities from Prairie Pothole Lake near Jamestown, North Dakota, USA - PPLs Lake P8 Core (1) Depth... | ecosystem: Environmental > Aquatic > Freshwater >... | reverse complement strand
CTCCAATCGCCTGCCAGATCAGGATGATTCGAGCCTACCGAAAATGATTTCATTTGTCAACTGCCCCGTAGGGGCCTCATCTTCCGGGCGAAGTCCCGGACGATGCGTAGTATCTATCCGAAATTGAATTTCATTTATGGTGTGTGCGGCGGCTGCGCCGCCGCACACACCATAAAATAATTTCCGGATAGGTTCTTAGTGCAGGACGGTTGACTGGTGATAGAATAGAAACCCATATCAACTCAACAGGAGAGCTCAGATGCCCATCCATTTTGGCACCGACGGTTGGCGGGCAGTAATTTCGGATACATTTACATTTCACAATTTGCGCATGGTGACGCAAGCCATCGCCGATGCGCTCAAATCTGAAAGCTGGAGCAATAGCGTGACGGTCAAGGGGGATACGGACAATCGCTCTGTGGTGGTAGGTTTCGATACGCGTTTTCTGTCGGATCGCTACGCGGCAGAAGTGGCGCGCGTGCTGGCGGGAAATGGGTACACGGTCCACATTACCCAGGGCGACGCCCCCACACCCGCGGTCTCTTACATGGTTCTGCACCTCGGCGCAGTGGCTGGAGTGATGATCACGGCTTCACACAATGCCCCGCGCTACAACGGGATCAAGCTGAAAGCCGCCTACGGTGGATCGGCGCTCAGCGAGCAGTGCCGCCAGGTGGAAGTGTATCTCAACGACAATGAAGAACGAGCGCGTGGCCCGAACCTGATGGATTTCGACCAGGCGCGTGCGCTCGGTTTAATCCAGCGTTTCAACCCGCTGCCGGCGTATTACGATCACCTGCGCACCCTGATCGATTTCGACGCCATCGCCGAGAACCCGCAGCGCGTGGTGGTAGATTCGATGTACGGCTCAGGGCGGGGCGTGATCAAGGGCATCTTGCAAGGCACCGGCTGCGAGGTACAGGAAATCCGGGGGGAGATGAATCCCGGCTTCGGGGGTGTGCACCCCGAGCCGATCTCCCGCTACCTGGGCGCTCTGGCAGGCGCGGTGAGCACGCATATGGGCAATTTCGGGCTGGCGACCGACGGCGATGCCGACCGTATTGGCGCAATGGATGAGCGCGGCATCTTCATCGACCCGCACAAGATCATGGCGTTGGCCCTGATCCACCTAGTCGAAAAGCGCGGTTGGAAAGGACCGGTGGTGCGCACCGTCTCAACCACGCGCATGATCGACCTGCTGGCGCAGCGCTACGGACTGCCGGTTTACGAGACTCCGGTGGGTTTCAACCACATCGCCGACTATATGCTCAAAGAGGATATCCTGATCGGCGGCGAGGAGTCGGGAGGCATTTCATTCAAGGGACATATCCCTGAAGGGGATGGAATCCTGATGGGGCTGCTGCTGGTTGAAATAGTCGCCGCTTCGGGCAAGCCGCTCTGTGAGCTGGTGGAAGAGCTGCTGCACCAGGTGGGTCCTGCATATTACCAGCGCAACGATCTGCGCCTCAATCATCCGGTAGCGAAAGAGCGCATGAAGCAGATCCTGCTGGAGAGCGCTCCGTCACAGATCGCGGGTGTTAAGGTCAAGGACATCTTGACCATCGATGGGGTGAAATACCTGCTGGAGGATAACTCGTGGCTGCTGATCCGCCCTTCGGGAACCGAACCGGTGCTGCGCGTCTACTCTGAAGGGCGCAGCCCCGAGCTGGTCAAGGCGATGATCGGATTTGGCGAGCAGGTGGCTGCCAGCGCCGCCTGAGGAGCTGATCGTTTAATGAGAAGCGGAGAGGAAAAGGCTAGCCGCCTTCCCTCTCCGCAGTTTTTTTAAGGGTCGATCATCTTATCCCCGCCGGATTGTTTCCTCCCGTTACCTCGCGGCAGAGGACACCCGGCAGGGTTTATCAGTCGAACAATCTCGGCCCGCTGACCCTGCTAGGATGTCGTACGCAGCCGGCGCGCCAGGAAGATCACCACCACAAGCAAGAGCGCCATGCCCATCAAACCGGGAACGCCGACTTCATCCATGAAGCCAGTGGTGGGCAGTGCGGTGGAGGTGGGCTGAGTCGTCTGTTGGGCTACCGCGGCCTGGGTCAGTAAAGCGGCGACGGTAGCCGTGCGCGGGTCTTCCGTGGGTACGGGCGTATCCGTGGGGACTGCCAGCAAAGGCGTGGGCGACGAGGTGGGCTGGTTTGTAGGAGGAGCTGACGTTCTGGTTGGGGTGGAGGTAAATGCCGCCGCTGCCGAGGTTTGAGTAATCGCCAGGGCAACCGCCGTATTTTGAGAATTCACCTCAGCCGCCTGGGTTGCCTGCTGGCTCTGGCGCCGAGGCAGGAAAAACATGGCGTACGCCACAATGCATACCAGCGTCAAGATCGTGACCGCTCCCAGAATACCGGCAACGACCAGAAAGGTGCGGTTGCCAGATTCTTCAGGGGGTGGGGTCTCCTCAGAATCTAAACGCATTTCGTTCATTTCATCTTCAAAGGTCATGGCACTCTCCTCCAGATAAAACCTCGCTTTGCGTGCCAGCGGGTCATGGGTTGCTCAGCGCAGAGCGCGCTGAGGAGACCGTTTGCTTCTACACAAGAACTTCCAGGTTAGCTAATGGTACCACAACGTGGTCACCAGCTTCCAGGTCAATCTCTGCGACCTGGGCTTTCAATCCATTCGGCAGGATCTGGTAGCCGGGTTGAAGGGCTACCAGCGTGCCGGTAAAACCTGTATACGGGGCACGGACGACCAGCACTCGCTGACCAGGAGCAAATTCGGCCGTCTCGCGCGGCGCAGGCGCATCGGCAGAAGCCGGCAGCGGGATGATCACCTCAGGACGCCGGCCAGTATAGCGGTCCCAGGCTTCGGCGTTCAGGGCGGCCTCGCGCCTTTCATTGGTAGCGAGCAGCTTATAGGCGGTTGCATTGATGCCGCGCCGCCCTGCACCATCCAAAACGATGATCGGGTAGCGCGCCTTTGCCGCGATGGGCAGCAAGGCAGTGTCGATGCTGCCTAAAATCAGCCCGCGAACCGGCAGTTCGCCGGCGGCTTTCAATACCTGCGGGTCCTCGCAGACGCCCCCCAGGAGCACCGCTCCGCGCAGGCTGACATCCAGGCGGTCTGACTTGAGCATTTCATCCGGGCTGCGCGCCAACACGTACATGAGGCCGAAGTCGATCTTCCCATTGCCCCAGACGCCCTGTATCAAAGCGCCACTGGACTCGATCACCACACCGCGCTCGTCGATCAAATCGGCAACGATGCCGGGTATGCCAGCCTTCAGCTCGTAGGGCGGGCTTTCCAACTCAAGTAAAATCTGCCCATCACCGGCGACAACCACGCGACCGTTGCGCGGCGCACGCACCACGCGCCGAGCCAGGCCCACCGGCCCTGCCAACACATCGCCCTGGGCGACCGGGGTATCTGCCTCACAATGGATATACTGGTCGGCTTCCCTGGGCGGCAGACCCAACCCGCGAGCGATGTCAAGCAGCATCTGCTCGGGGGCAATCCTGGCTTCAGCAACAACATCCGTGGCGCTGATTTTCTGTCCTTTGCGCACAACAACCTTTCCGGGAACCGGCAAGAGCCGCTCGCGGCGGATGGTTGTAATCGGCAGAATGTGCGTCACTGGAGCCAGCATGGTGGTCTGTCCTTGTCAATCGCAGGGTGCAAGAATGGTGCCGTTGGCAAGCTTCAGCCTCCTAGTGCCCAACGCCATTTATGGTTCAAATCACGCCGGCGAGCAGGATCGTCCGGCAGCTGGACCGGGCGCCCGCGAGCGTCGATAATGACACCCAGCGCTCCCCCGACCACGCGCAGCCCTCCACCGCGCCCGCCGCCGCCCATGCCGACATCATAACGGTGCAGGGGAGTGAGGTGCAGCTTAGCTGACTGCCCCGCAGACAGCGGCAGCGCCTCGATCGCCCCCTGCTTGACCTCCAGGCTGGTCTCTTTACCATCTTCGTAGACCATGCGCGCCCGCACCACGGGCGTGCCGTAGCGCGAGCTTCCCGTAGGCGAGACAACCGTACCCAGGTTGTGGAAGGTGCTGGCCTCCAGGACCTGCACTGCCAGCAGCGGGTTGATGGCGGCTGCCGCTCCGAGACCGGGCGAGATATGGTTTTGATCCAGGACGAGCGTAGTTACCCCTGTGGGCTGGATGCCATCCAACAACAGCAGCAGGCTCTGGGCATCATTTGGGGCACGCGTCAGCACGCTGCCCGAAGCGACAATGGGCTCAAAGCCCGGCAGCATATTGGCGCCCGTGCGCTGGATGCCAGCTGGCAAGCTGCTTACCAGCTTTTTAACCGATAGCTGCATCACCTGGCGGGCCAGCGCCTGCTCGATATCCAGGTCTTCGGGCGTGGCGGGCAAGGTGGCAGGGTAGAGTGATTTATGGAACAGGTACTCACGCACGTAGCCATCCGAAATTTCGAGGGACAACCAACGCGTGATGGCAGCCAGCGGCGTGTATTCCAGCAACTCAGCCAGGCTGCGTCCCAACCCAAACTGGGGATAGACCCCCAGGGTAAGATCCCCTTTGAAAGCGCCTGCCAGGACGGTAGCGGATGCACCTACATCTACTCCCAACACACCCTTGGGTGAGGTATACACCTGGCTGAGAAAGCGGATGATCCGTCCGAAAGCCGTCGCCGTGGGCAGCAAACCGCCGCCCGACCAGGTATCCAGATCCTCGATGCCAGCCAGCGTCCGCGAGCGGATGGAGCGGTAAATATCGGCCAGCAGGACCTGGGCGCCGCTCAGTTGTTCTTCTTCCAGGTCTGGTCGCACATTCGGGGCAATGCGCACATGCACCGCGCGGCTGAGCATATTATCAACATCGCTTGCCAGGGCATGGTTGCCAGCGAACAGCACCTCGGGGCGATGGTCCTGAGGCATCAAATAGCTGGCCAGGCCGATCGATTCGAGCAGCTTCAGAACAGACTGCCCTGCGCCCCCTTCGGTGCCTCCAGCAGCTAAAATTAAATCCGGTCGCAGACGTAAAATTGTATTGATGCGCTCTTCAGGCTTGCGCCGGTCGTTCAGGCTGATGCTTTCGATCACACGGGTGTAAGTGGTGGTCGCCAGCCGCCGAGCGCTGTCCAGCGACACGTCGTCCAGCAAGCCCATTACCACGACCTTCAAGGGCGGTCCGGCAGAACACGTGGCGGCGACCGCATCGACGCCCGAGCCATCCCCGCGGGCAGGCATGATCAAGCGCTCGTCCCCGCCTATCAGCAGACGCCCTGTCACCGACTGCAAGCGCGCCAGGGCCGTGTAAATGCCTTCGCCTACATCCTGGATGGGAGCATGGGCGGTCGAAGCCGCGGAGCCAGAACCCAGATAGCGATAACGACCATCCACGACATCGAACAGGCTGGCTCGGGTGGTAATACTGCCCACATCGATCGCCAGGAGTGATTCGGCTTCAACCAGAGAAGTAGCCATCCATCCTCAAGATGCCGTGAACAACGGCAGGACAAAATTCACAATAAAGAAGATACGCTCGATCAGCGCTGCCAGGGAAGCGGTGACCACCCCGGCAAAAACAACCCCCAGCGTGATGGCAATGAAGATCTGGCCGATCTTCGCCAGGAACTCTATCCACTCCGGTCGCCTGGGCTGACCATCCGGCTTCTGTCGCGCCCCAAAATGGAAATAAGCCAGGGTAGTCAGCGTGCCGACCAGGATGAAAAGCCCCTGCAGAAACTGCAATGGCAGCGGTCTATCGGACCCGGCGGCATCCAGATCTAAGAGGTCCATAGATGCCAGCGCCTGGGGGAAGATGGTCCCGATCACGGCACCGCCAATGATGGCTGCCACACCGACTCCGACCATATACGCGAGGGCCGGGTTGCCGATGCGTGACAGGCGTGGAGAGGCTTTAAACAGGAGCAGGGCGCTCAATAACAGCGGAAACAGGGCGTACAACCTCTCCGACTGCGTGCCGCTGACCAGAGGGACGATCAATAGAGGCTGGACCACGCTGTACCAGGCGACGACGGCAGCATAACCGGCTGCGACGCCAATAAACACGTGGATGGTAATACGGAACAGGGCATTATCGCCAATGGCGTAGCTGAAGACCATCAGGGTGAGAGCGAAACCCACCAGGGTCCCGATCAGATCAGGCAGGCTCATCTCCGCCAGGCTCATGACTTCTTCTCCCCTTCAGACGTATCCCTGCTCGCCAGAGCCTGGGTAAGCAGGCTGACCAATCCGCCTAAAGCGATCAAGATCACGGCGGCGAGCATGCTCAGGCTGAAAGCATCCCAATAGCGGCGCGCCGGGCCATCGCCAGCCAGAAGGTCTTGATGGGCGCTCTCGTAAGACCCTCCGCCCAGCAAGCCGGCTACCATGCCCTGAACTTGATTCGAGCTGCTCTGGTAATAAGGCCTGACCATCGGCTCCGCCTGGGCGCTGAGCAGCATAACCAGGGGGGTAGAATCCAGCGCCGGCTGCACCTGTTCGATCCATACTCGGGCAGTGTCAGCATCTTCAGTGAGCACCGCCACCAGGTCGAAATCTGCCAGCCTGGTCACCCTTTGCAGCGGCTCCCGGCTCCAGACCGCGGTGCTGTCCACATCCAGAGCGAACGGGGTCATTTTTCGCGGGGCATTGGCAAAACCGACCACACCCATAGGCCCCCCGGGGATGTATCCCAGGTTGGCATAGCGGTCAATAACCTGATACTGGTGCCCGCCCAGTGCGCTGGCATCCTGGATCAGCTGCTCTGCCAGGCCTACACCGGCGGGCGAAGTAGACACCAGGGCGAAGTAGGCGCCTTTCAGCATCAAATGATCGATAACCGCGGCAGAAGTGGCTTTCATCTCTCCGGAGAAGCCCGGCTCGTAATCCACCGCCAGCAGCACCACAGAATTCGACGGCAGCGCGCCGATCACGGATCCGGTATCCAGGATCTCTGGAAGCGGCTGGGGCAATGCCACCTCCTGGCTGCCAGTCAAGGCTTTCCAGATGATCACTCCAATGAGGACGACAAAAATGATCAAACGCCAGACATGCTGCGAGGTGATAGCCGCGCCCATACGGACCGCTCGCGGTTGGCCCTCCGTCTTCACCAGCTCATCCAGCAGGTTGGCGTTCGCTTGCTGGCTTTCGGATACCTGCAGGCGCATGGCGTAAGTCGGCGGTTTCTTCAGCCTGGCGACATCCGGTTCCGCAGGCAAGATGCCCCGCAGCCCGGCGAGCGGGCCGCTGGACTCGATTTGGGATTCGCCTTCATCCAAAACAGCAGCGCTCATCGCGGCTGCATCCAGTGGACGCATGGCTTCAAGCCAGTTCGGCAGCTCTGCAGGCGTAAGCCCTTCTTCGGGCTGAGCGGCAGGCGGGCGCTCACCTTCCGGGGTGGATAGATACTCTTCTTCCAGAAAATCCGACAGATCGCCCACAAAGGGGGTGATTTTCTCCGCCTGAACTTCCTCTGCCTCGCTGCTCTCCGGCGGTGGCACCGCCAAACCCTGGTCAGCGCGCACCTGCTCCTGCAGCCAATCAAAAGTCAGGCCGGGTTCTTCCTCGCCAAAGGGGACAATGACCCCGCTATCTGCATCCGAGGGCTTGTCCAGATCTGCCAGCCAATCGGGCAGACTTTCAGCATCTGCTTCCACACTGCCCGCCGCAGCCGCGGCGGCTTTGCCAGCCACCAGACCTGCCAACCAGTCGGGGATCTCCTCATCCGAGATCTGCGGTGCAGTTGGGATTTCCTCGGCGGCACCCAGTACCGGGGCGGCGGCCTCTTCAAGGATCTCCGGCGGAGGTGCAGGCGTTTCTTCCAGAGGCTGCTCCAGTTCTTGCTCAGCGGCGGGCAGTTCTTCGCCAGTGGCAGGTGCTTCCGGCAGCTCAACCTCCTCGCCGACCGGGGCTCCCCCACTTCGCAGGTCCGCCAGCCAGTCGGAGACGCTCTCGGCGGGCTCATCAGGTGCTGCAGGCACACCAGAGGCGGGCTCACCCAGCCAGTCCGGCATACCGGGCTCTTCTGCAGGTGCGCTTTCCACCGATTGGCTTTCTTCAGTCTCGTCCCTTTGTCTCAGGCGGATCTTCTGCAGCCAGTCTGGCTCATCATCCGACTCCAGGCTGCTCTCTTCCTCAGAGGGCGGCTCTGCGAGCGGTTCTCCTGCCTGGTCTCCCAAACTGGCCCCCGCCAGCCATTCTGGCACGTAGTCCTGATCTGGCAGCTTTACGGAAGCCGGCCAATCCTCATCCATGGACTCTTCGGGGACGGTCTCTTGCCCTAACGGGCCGGTTATTTCCTCCCCACGCTTGCGCAAGCTGTCCAGCCAATCTTGAGAATCACCTTCGCCAACAGGTTCAGAGGCTTCACCCCCAGTTCGCTCGAGCCACTGCGGCAGCTCGCCAGCTGGTGGAGGCTGATCTTCGCCGCCGCTCTCAGCGGGAGGGCCCTCACTCTCGGCGCCAGAGTCGCGCAGGAAGTTCAACCAATCGGAGAGCGAATCGTCCTGTGCAGCGGGCTCTGGCAAGCGGGACGATCCTTCTACAGCTGCCTGCTCATCCTCTGGGATTGGTGCGGACGGCAGCACTGGCTTCAGCCGCGCCTGGCAGAACTGGCAAACATCCAGCTCTTCAGGATTGGCTTTCCCACACATCGGGCAACGAAGTTCAGCCATATCAGCCGCCATAAGGGCGATCGACGCCCATTAAGACCCGAATGCCTGCTGCCAGCGCGCCAAGGGCTACACCCAGCAGGATGCCGCGCGCCCCTGCGACTGCAGGCAGTTGGATAAGCAATGAACGCAAGCCAAACTCGCCGTGCAGCCCCGGTATTTCGATCCCTAATAATGGCACAGATCCCAGGAGTACGACCAGCACGGTCGCGAAAAATATGATCGAGAACAGGTTGAGCTTACGCCGCAAGAGCCGCGCCGCAGCGTAAACCAATATGATCGCCAGCACGCCAATCAGACTGGTCTCCACGGGCACCTGAATATTCTTGAATAACCACAGCGACCAGTAGCCAGTCGGACCGAAAAGCGCCGCCACGATGATGGTGGCAAGCATGGCGATAATCACCACATAGCTGTATCCACTGCCAGGCTGGCTGCGGCTGATCTTACGCCCATGCACAAGGAATAAATTGGCAACGCCCACGAATACCGCCACCCCCGCGAGAACGATGGCCCACTCCAACAGGATATCGCGCAGGGCATTGAAAAGCGGCAGCGGGATGAAATAGCCGAGAAGAACGATCAGACCGAAAGCAATGGCGATGGCGGTAGAAACGGGGGCTTTCATAGCAGACCCAGCATCTTCATCACCGCCCCTACCAGGATGGCAATGATCAACACCCAGCGAAAGACGTCCTGGGCGCGCACGCTTGATACGTGAATGAGACCAGAGTTAATGTAGGCTCCTGCCGCATAGAGCTCTTCGCCGATCAACGGCTCCTGAGCAGAGGCGACAAAAACGGACTGGGCGGTGATGCTGTCGCTGCCCGCCAGGGAGAGGCTGCCGCTGCGCTCAGCAGCGTCGGTAATCAGTGCACCTTCACTACCGAAATGACCAGCCAGCACGGTCGCCGAGACATGCTCGTCGTAGATGACCGGCAAGGCGCCCACAGCGTACGAGAGTGGTGAGAGCCCGGTCACCCGCCCGGCAGCGGGGTTGTATTGGAAGCCGGCGCCGATAGACTTGTACGTGCCGCTGACCGTATCCTGAGAAAGGACGCCTAAGACACCTTCGCCGCTGGTAGCCACCGGAGGCCGGTCGCTGATGGAAGCCAAACGGGCAATGCGCTCCAGCACGGTCAGACCGACCAGAGCAGATGAGCCCCGCAGATCGATCATCCCGCCCCAACCCAAGGTGATGTGCATGCGCTTACCCGCTTCCACAGCCAGCCCGATGGCTCTCCCTAGCTTCGCGAATGCCTGGATCTCGCGCAGGTTTTGGACCGACCGGCTGCGACCAGCTGCAGCTAAGATGATGACCAGGAAAAAGAAAATGACCACGAATGCCAGGCCGACTGCACCCTGGCTGGTCAGCAGATCCATGTAATTCACTGAGGATCGCCCTCCCTGAGAAATGCGGTGAAGCTGTGCGTCGTTTTCGTATCCTCGAGCAACTCTGCCAGCGCTTGCAAATGGCCTCCCGGCACTGCCCTGTTCGCCAGGGGCTGCACCATGTAGACGACCTGGGCTGCAATGAGGGTCAGGGGGCCGGCTGCTTCGAGTAGATTTGCTACCCACTCAGCTAACCCCCATCTGTGCAAGTTATATGCCCAAATCTGCCAGATATGCTGGTCGGAAGCCATGGTCACAGTATAGCACAGAACCGGGATGCCTTTACTCCACTTAACCCGTACAGCATGATTTTATTACTCCAACCCAAGAAGGTCAAGTGATATTGCGGAGAACCTAATAAATTCGATAAATTTCGCCAATTAAAAGGGCAGTTTAGCCTTGTTTTTCGATACCTGGGGGTGTTTCGGCAGGCCTCTCTTGATAGGTGACAGGGTGCAGGTGTTTTTTATGCCATAAATAACTATGTATTTATATCAAGGGAGGCTAAACTTGTAAGTTGAAGCGGAACAACAATTACTTATAGAAGGGCCGTCCAGGTCCAGGCCCTTATTCGATCCAAAGTGCAAGAATGGAGAACTGATCATGAAACATCAGATGGTAACACTGGATGGCAACGAAGCGACTGCTTATGTAGCGCATAAGCTGAGCGAAGTGATTGCCATCTATCCAATCACGCCATCTTCATCGATGGGTGAATTTGCAGATGAATGGTCGGCGCTAGGCCGGCCGAACTTATGGGGCACCGTCCCGCTGGTAATCGAGATGCAATCGGAAGGCGGCGCGGCTGGAGCGGTACACGGAGCTCTACAGGCAGGCTCCCTTTCCACCACCTTCACCGCCTCGCAGGGACTATTGCTGATGATCCCCAACATGTTCAAGATTGCCGGGGAATTGACCCCGACCGTCTTCCATGTCTCGGCGCGCACGGTTGCCGCCCATGCTCTCTCAATCTTCGGTGATCACTCCGATGTAATGGCTACCCGCTCGACTGGTTTCGCCCTGCTGGCTTCCAGCTCTGTGCAGGAAGCGCAGGACCTGGCGCTGGTTGCCCACGCTGCCACCCTGGGGGCGCGAGTGCCATTCATGCACTTCTTCGATGGCTTCCGAACCTCTGCCGAAGTGAACAAGATCGAGCGGCTGACCGACGAGGAGATCCGCGGCATGATCGACGACGAGCTGGTATTCCAGCACCGCGCCCGGGCGCTCTCGCCCGACCGCCCGGTGCTGCGCGGATCGGCGCAAAACCCGGACGTATTCTTCCAGGCGCGCGAGACGGTCAATCCGTTCTACATGGCCTGCCCGGATATCGTCCAAAAAGCGATGGACAAGCTGGCAGAGACTGCCGGGCGGAGCTATCACTTATTCGAATATACCGGTATGCCCGATGCTGAGCGTGTGATCGTAATGATGGGATCTGGTGCTGAGACCGCCGCGGAGACGGCGAAATTCCTGATCGAACGCGGCGAGAAGGTGGGTGTGCTCAATGTCCACCTGTACCGCCCATTCTCGGTAATGCACTTCCTGAGCGCCCTGCCGCCCACAGTCAAGGTGATAGGAGTGCTGGATCGCACCAAGGAACCCGGCTCGGCTGGCGAGCCGCTCTACCAGGACGTGGTTACAGCCATCAACGAGGGCCTGGCGGAAGGCAGCGTACCCTATACCCAGTTCGCCAACCGGCCTTACCCGCGCGTGATCGGCGGTCGATACGGCCTGTCTTCCAAAGAATTCACCCCGGCAATGGTCAAGGGCGTGTTCGACGAGATGCTCAAAGCCGAGCCGCGCAACCACTTTACGGTCGGCATCATGGATGATGTCACGCACACCAGCCTGGATTACGATCCGGCTTTCTCAATCGAGACGCCAGATACCGTGCGCTGCGTCTTCTGGGGTCTGGGATCGGACGGCACAGTGGGTGCCAACAAGAACTCGATCAAGATCATCGGCGAGGAGACCCCCAACTTTGCCCAGGGCTACTTCGTATACGATTCCAAGAAATCCGGTCAGGTAACTATCTCACACCTGCGCTTCGGCCCGAAGCCCATCCGCGCAGCCTACCAGATCAGCCAGGCGAGCTTTGTGGCCTGCCACCAGTTCACTTTGCTGGAACGTTACGACGTGCTGAAGTATTCTGCGCCTGGCAGCGTCTTCCTGCTGAACAGCATTTATCCCTCTGAGGAAGTTTGGGATCAGCTGCCTGCCCAGATGCAGAAGACGATAATCGAGAAGAAACTGCGTTTCTATGTGATCAATGCCTATGACGTGGCCCAGCAAACGGGCATGGGCGGGCGCATCAACACCATCATGCAGACATGCTTCTTTGCGATCAGCGGCGTCTTGCCACGCGAACAGGCGATCAAGGAAATCAAACATGCCATCAAGAAGACCTACGGCAAGCGCGGCGAGGCGGTAGTCAAGCGCAACTACGCAGCCGTAGACCAAACCCTGGCCCACCTGCACGAAGTCAAAGTCCCCGACCAGGTGACCAGCAAGATCGTGCGCCGGGATCCTGTGCCGGCGCAGGCGCCTGAGTTCGTGCGCGACGTACTCGGCACAATCATCGCCGGTGATGGCGACACCCTGCCGGTCAGCGCCATGCCGGTGGACGGCACTTTCCCCACCGGTACGACAGCCTGGGAGAAACGCAACCTGGCCCTGGAGATCCCGGTCTGGGAGAAGGAGCTATGCATCCAATGCGGCAAGTGCTCCTTCGTTTGCCCGCATGCGGTCATTCGCGAGAATGTCTACGACCCAAGCTATCTGAATAACGCCCCGGAGGGCTGGGAGGCCGTGGAAGCACGCTGGAAAGAATTCCCGGGCATGAAGTACACCCTGGCAGTTGCCCCTGAAGACTGCACGGGCTGCGGATTGTGCGTGGAAGCCTGCCCGGCAAAGGATAAATCACAGGTGGGACGCAAAGCCATCAACATGGCTCCGCAGCCCCCCATTCGAGAGCGCGAAAGCGTCAAGTGGGATTACTTCCTCACGATCCCAGAGCTGGATCGCAGCCTGTTCAGCCCGAAGTCGGTTAAGAACTCGCAGCTGCTGGAGCCGCTGTTCGAGTTCTCCGGCGCCTGTGCCGGCTGCGGCGAGACACCCTACATCAAGCTGCTCAGCCAGCTCTTCGGCGACCGCATTCTCGTGGCTAACGCCACGGGCTGCTCGTCCATCTACGGCGGCAACCTGCCCACCACCCCCTGGGCAAAGAACGCCGAGGGGCGCGGCCCGGCCTGGTCCAACTCCCTGTTCGAGGACAACGCCGAGTTCGGCCTGGGCATGCGGCTGACCCTGGATAAACAGTCAGAGTACGCCCGCGAGCTCCTGCCGCAGGTAGCCGGACAGGTGGGAGAGCAGCTGGTGGACGCTATCCTCAACGCCGACCAATCCACCGATGCGGGTATTAAGGAACAACGCCAGCGCGTCCAACTGCTCAAAGAGCGCTTGCAAGCAGTCGCGAGCCCAGAGGCGCGCCAGCTCTTAAGCCTGGCAGATCTCTTCGCCCGCAAGAGCGTATGGATCCTGGGCGGGGATGGCTGGGCGTACGATATCGGCTACGGCGGCCTGGACCATGTCCTGGCTTCCGGACGCAACGTCAATGTCCTGGTCCTGGATACCGAAGTCTACTCCAATACCGGAGGTCAGGCTTCTAAATCCACCCCGCGCGGCGCAGTGGCCAAGTTTGCCGCTCAGGGCAAGGGCATCTCCAAGAAGGACCTGGGACTGATTGCTATGGCGTACGGCTATGCCTACGTGGCGCACGTGGCGTTTGGCGCCAGCGACCAGCAGACTCTCACCGCCTTCATGGAAGCGGATGCGTACGAAGGACCTTCCCTGATCATTGCCTACAGCCACTGCATCGCCCACGGCTTCGATCTAAAGAAGGGATTGGAGCAGCAAAAGCTTGCTGTGCAATCCGGCGCCTGGCCTCTCTACCGCTACAATCCAGCCCTGGCTGTCGAAGGCAAGAATCCACTAGTCATCGACTCGAAGGCACCGAGCATCCCGATCACAGAGTATGCTTACAATGAGACGCGCTACCGCATGCTCCTGCTAAGCAACGAGCAGCGGGCTGAGATGCTGATCAAGCAAGCCCAGCAGGATGCCCAGCGGCGCTGGACGCTTTACGAGCAGATGGCACAGATGCACTACGATGGCAGCAACGGCCACGATAAAGATGGAGGAGAATAACAACATGGTCGATCTGAGGACATCTTACCTGGGATTATCCCTAAAGAACCCCCTGGTGGCATCTGCCTCGCCGCTCTCTAAAAAGGTCGAGACCGCCCGCCAGCTGGAAGAATCCGGGGTATCGGCGATCGTGATGTATTCGCTGTTCGAAGAGCAGATCATCCGAGAGGGCGACAAACTGCACACAGACCTGGAGCGCGGCATCGAATCTTTTGCCGAGGCCCAGACCTACCTACCCGATTACGGCACCTACAGTATCGGTCCAGAGACCTATCTGGAGCAGCTGCGCAAGATCAAAAATGCAGTCAGCATCCCAGTGATCGGCAGCCTGAACGGAGTCTCTACCGGCGGCTGGATCGAATATGGGAAAAAGATCCAGGATGCCGGCGCAGACGCCCTGGAGCTCAACCTGTACTACCTGGCAGCCAATCCTGACCTAACGGGTGCAGAACTGGAAGACAGCCATATCGCACTGGTCAAAGATATCCGTAAAGAGGTCCAGATACCCCTGGCGATCAAGCTCAGCCCCTTCTTCTCGTCGATACCTAACTTCGCCCGCCGTCTGGTGGAAGCTGGCGCGGATGGCCTGGTGCTGTTCAACCGCTTCTACCAGCCGGATTTCGACCTGGAGGAGCTGGAGGTTGTTCCGCACCTGGTGCTGAGCAACTCGAACGAGCTGCGCCTGCCGCTGCGCTGGATTGCCATCCTGTACGGGCGCATCCAGACGGACTTTGCCCTCACTACCGGCGTGCACTCTGCTGAGGATATAATCAAAGCCGCCATGGCAGGCGCCAGCGTTTCGATGGTGGCTTCTGAATTCCTGCAGAATGGCATCGGGCGCGCCGCCGAGCTGCTGACTGACCTGGTCACCTGGATGGAAGAGCACGAATACGTCTCCATCGGGCAGATGAAAGGCAGCATGAGCCAGCAGGCGATCAGTGAGCCTGCCGCTATCGAGCGCGCCAACTACATGACGGTGCTCAGCTCGTACTAGCAGCGCCGGCTTAGAACCCAGCAAAAAATCAGGTGCGGGTGCTGCGGCGTGATACGCCCCAACAGCACCCGCATATAATTAAGAACCTATCCGAAAAGTCTGAAAGGTTGAAAAAAGAGACGTAATCTGCTAAAATTGTGTTTGCCACAACTCTCAGAAAGCAGGAGTACTTCTCGATGAATAAGCATAACACAAAACCTAATAACATTAACTTT
>Ga0105101_10000578_pt1 | contig 15404 bp, 7 predicted proteins | sample PPLLak21cMay2015_2_FD_87037 | JGI IMG/M metagenome (GOLD analysis project Ga0105101, IMG submission 87037) | Freshwater sediment microbial communities from Prairie Pothole Lake near Jamestown, North Dakota, USA - PPLs Lake P8 Core (1) Depth... | ecosystem: Environmental > Aquatic > Freshwater >... | reverse complement strand
TTTCCTGATGAATTAATGGCCGTCGGAGATGCTGTAACACCTTACGACAATTGCGGTTTCAAGTCAATAACGGCTTCAGGAGGAGCTATAACAGGAGATTGCCTGAGAACGCAAATCTGGACTGTGACAGCTGTTGATAATTGCGGAAATGATGCTGCCTGCCAGGTTACCTATACCTGGACAGTTGATGCCCAGATACCTCTGATAAATACTACTGCCGTCAGCAGCAATCTGGGCTGCAATCCTGATGTTGTCCCCCCTGTCTTCACAGGAGTGGACGACTGCTCGACTGCATTCATCCCGGTTGTAAACACCGCGGGACCGACCAATGCAGTCTGCGCCTATTCGCAGACATGGACGGCGACATATACCGATGCAGGAGGCAATGCAGCGGTTCCGGTTGTAATAACCTATACCTGGACTGTAGATGAGGTTGCTCCCGTATTTTCAGCTTGCCCTGGTGAGGTTGATCTGGGACTGAATCCTGCCAGGTTACCTGATGAGGATCTGGCAATTGCAGCAGCAGGTTCTGTTACGGATCTGTGCGGAATGCCGGTGGTAAATGCAGAAGAAGGGCCAATTACAGGCGACTGCATCAGGACCCAGACCTGGACCGTGACAGCTATTGACGGATGCGATAATCAATCAACATGTCAGGTTATCTTTACCTGGACTGTTGATACAGATAAACCAGTTATCTCGACTGCCGCCAAAGACACCAATCTGGGCTGCAACCCCGTTTTGGTGCCTCCGGTGTTCACCGGCCTTGACAATTGCGGAGATATTTTCGAACCGGTTGTAAACACCAGGGGACCATCCGGTACCGGTTGTGTTTATACCCAAACATGGACAGCAACATATACGGATGGAGGCGGGAATATTGCTGATCCGGTTTCCGTGACCTACACCTGGAAGATTGATGCCGAAAAGCCGGTCTTTTCTGCCTGCCCGACAGGTCCGATAAGTCTCGGATACAATCCGGCACTGCCGACCGAGCCTAATGCCATTGCTGCCGCAGGTACCGTAACCGACCTGTGTGGCGCTACTTCAGTCAGCGCAGCAGGCGGACCAGTTACCGGAGGCTGCGTCAAAACACAGACATGGATCGTCACTGCTGTCGATGGTTGCGACAATGTTACAACATGCCAGGTTATCTTTACATGGACTACAGATGGCGGAAATCCTGAATTTACGGGTTGTCCTTCTGCCCCAATAAACCTGGGCTGCAATCCTGTACCGCCGACATGTGCTGATGCAGTTGCATTGGTAAGGGTATCTGATGGATGCGGAGGTACCCCGGCACCTTTATGTACTCCCGGAACCATTGTGGAAAGTGGCTGTGAAAGGACTCAATCCTTTACCCTGAACCTTGGGGTAGGAGAGGTGAATACGGCAACATGTGTAGTGACTTATACCTGGACAGTGGACACCAAACCACCGGTTGTGACAGGTATTCCTCTTATTGAACAGGGATGCAATCCGGTCAATCCGACATGGAATTATATAACGCCGACAGCATTGGACGATTGCGGACCGGCTGTCTTGAAACCTGGTTACCCGGTCAAGACGAATATTCAGGCCGATGGCTGCTTCCGCTGGAAGACCGTAACCTGGGTTTACGTTGATGCATGCGGCAATGAAAGTGATCCATTTGTCCAGAAACTTACCTGGACCCTTGATCCGCTTGCACCGGCAGTTACAGGAAAAACAAAAATAGACCTCGGATGTAACCCGGAAAATCCGGCCGCGAGGTTTGAACCGCCGATAGCAACCGATAATTGCGGAACACCTGCATTGATGAACGGTTACCCGGTTGACGGGAATACAATTACCGATGGCTGCAAATGGTCAAAGACCCGTTCATGGAAATATGTTGATGCATGCGGGAATGAAAGCGTAACGTTTGTACAGACGCTGACCTGGAGCATTGACACCGAGCCGCCGGCAGTAACCGGGCAGACTGTTGTTGATCTGGGTTGCAATCCGGAAAATCCGACATGGAAGTATATTACCCCGACGGCAGTTGACAATTGCGGAACTGTTGAGTTGAAAACAAATTACCCGGTCAAAACAAACGTTATAGCAAATGGTTGTGAACGGTCAAAGACCCTCACCTGGATATATGTTGACGCCTGCGGTCACGAAAGTGCACCGTTCGTTCAACTCCTGAAATGGACGGTTGATACGGATAAACCGGTATTTGCCTCATGCCCGGTAGCGCCTGTTGATCTTGGCTTCAAACCCGCCAGCTTGCCCGACGAGGCCATGGCAATAGCCGGAGCCGGAGTTGTTACCGATCTTTGCAGTCCTCCTGAAGTAAGCGCTATTGGCGGAATTATTGAGGGAGAATGTGTTATGACCCAGGTATGGTCCGTAACCGCCGAAGATGGTTGCGGTAATATGACAACCTGCAGTGTGACATTTACCTGGACCGACGATTGCGGCTTTGAAGCCCATTGCACCTATACCCAGGGTTTCTATGGCAATACCGGAGGCAAGACATGCGAAGGCAAAACCTCTCTTGATCTGATGATGACTGCATTCAGGAACGGTGTACTCGATAAAGTTGTATTTGGTGATCAGGCTATGTCCGGAGATGGTAAATACTTTAAACTGTATTACACCGATATCACCCAGGGTAATATTTTCAAAATGCTTCCGGGAGGCGGCACACCTTCTGCATTAACAGGAGCTGCTACCTATTCTTCACCTGAAACCTGGGGCTTTGTTCCAATGTCCACACAAAAGAACAGCGCCGGAAAGATTCAGAACAACCTTCTTTCTCAGACCATGGTTCTCTGGTTTAGCGTTCAGAATGATCCTGACCTTGGAAACCTTGTTCTCAAAGACAGGTTTATGATAACCCAGAAGGCAGCTGAATGCGGATCCAATGTTCCGTTGGAAAACTCATTCTGGTATACCGAAATTCCATTGGAGGTTATTGACTTCCTGAAAGCCCACTATCCTGCTGCAGATGTTAACAACCTCCTTGTTCTGGCAAACGATGTTTTGAAGGGTTCGATCAATACCAGGGATCTGTCGCCCGCAAAGGTGGCTACAGCACTTGATGCAATAAATATTGGATTCGACGAATGCAGGCTGCTTGTCGGATTTGCTCCGGCTCAACCTGATGCCCTGGCTATTCCGCCCGCCATATCACTCATCGAAAGAACACCTGATGAGATTGGTGCTGATGACTTGAACACTACCAGGGAATTCAGCGAGGCCAACATCAGCGTTTACCCGAATCCGTTCTCTACAATTGTTAAATTCAGGGTCGAAATCGTTTATGACACGCACGTTCGGCTCGATATCTACAGCCACAATGGTTCTTTCATAGGAACAATTTGTGATGAAGATTTGAAGCAGGGAGATGTCAGGATCATTGAATTCGATGCCACAAGGTATCCCCACACTACATTCCTGTACAAACTTGTTACACCGTACACGATGAAGAGCGGTACTGTTATGAGAATTAAATAACCTTAATTGGTGGATGATGAAAGGGCTGTCGGAAATGACAGCCTTTTTTTTTTAATGTCTGGTTCCTTTCAACCTTTCGTCTGAATATCCAAATTTTGCATTCCGGATAATTAATAAAAAAGTTTTATCCAAGGAAAATAATGCTTTGTCACGGCTAATTCCATCCTGGTCAAAAAGGAGCTTTTAAGATTACCTGTGTATTACATATGTGATTAGTTTTGAGATGAATGATCGTAGATTTTCATAAATTATTGGAATCGTAACCATCAGTAATTGAGTAATACTGAATGGCACTTTGCTGAAAACCAAATAACCTTAACTGGTGGATTATAAAAAAGCTGCCGGCGCCGACAGCTTTTTATTTGACCCCCCTTTAGATGGAGGGGTTTGAATATAAAAAGAGGCTGTTCTCACTTTTTGAGACAGCCTCTTTTTAATTGACAAACAATCTATTGTTCAGCTTTAGTAAATTCCATTGCTGCCAGCCTCTGGTAGGATCTGTATCTCCATTTTGAATTTTCCTCGGCAGCCTTAAAGAGTACTTCTGCCTGGTCGGGGAACGATTTTACAAGTGAAGTATAACGCACCTCCGACTTGAGGAAATCCTGGAACCTGGTCCAGTCGGGCTCCTTTGAATCAAGTGTGAAAGGATTCTTGCCCTCTTTCTCCAACTGAGGATTATACCTGTAAAGGTGCCAGTATCCCGATTCAACTGCAAATTTTTCCTGAGCCTGTGTCCTTCCCATGCCATCCCTTAAGCCATGGTTGATACATGGTGAATAAGCTATTATAAGTGACGGTCCGTGATAGGCTTCGGCTTCCCTGATAGCTTTCAGGTACTGTGCGTTGCTCGATCCCATTGCAACCTGTGCCACATAAACATATCCATAACTCATTGCCATCTGGCCAAGATCTTTCTTACGGATCTTTTTTCCTGATGCAGCAAATTTGGCCACAGCTCCTGCAGGCGTCGATTTTGAAGCCTGTCCTCCGGTGTTTGAGTAGACCTCTGTATCCAGAACCAGGATGTTCACATCCTCGCCGCTTGCAATAACATGATCAAGGCCTCCATAACCGATATCATAGGCCCATCCGTCGCCTCCGAATATCCAATGAGACTTTTTCACGAGATATTGTTTAAGGCCGAGAATCTCTTTTGCTGTTTCCGATTTATCTTTTTCGCATGCTTCAATAACTTTTGCGGATGCTACCTTTGAAGGTTCAGCATTGTCTTTTTCATTTAGCCATTCTTCAAAAGCAGCCCTGGTTTCAGGATTAATTCCGTCCGTGAGCGATTCTTTCATAAGACGTGCTATCCGGTCCCTTAACTGGTTGGCGCCCAGGGACAGGCCAAATCCGAATTCTGCATTATCCTCGAAAAGCGAATTTGCCCATGCCGGTCCGTGACCCATCTTGTTATGGGTATAGGGTGTTGAAGGAGCTGATCCTCCGTATATTGATGAACATCCGGTTGCATTTGAGGCAATCATCCGGTCGCCAAACAGCTGTGTGATCGCCTTGATATAGGGCGTTTCACCGCAACCTGCGCAGGCTCCCGAGAATTCAAAAAGCGGTTGTGAAAACTGGCTGTTTTTAACATTTAAGTACTTGTCAACAACATAATCCTTGTAGCCTACCTTTTCATGCATGTAAGTCCAGCGTTGGGCTTCAACAAGCTGTGTTTCAAGCGGTTTCATTATCAGGGCTTTGTTCTTTGACGGACATATATCAGCACAGTTGCCGCATCCCGTGCAGTCGTAAACGCTTAACTGGATCTTGAATTTGTATTGCTTCAGAGCGCCGGGAATTCCCTGGATGAACTTGCTGCCTTCAGGAGCATTGGCAGCCTCTTCATCCGTCAGAAGGAATGGACGTATACATGCATGAGGGCAGACATAAGAGCACTGGTTGCACTGTATGCATTCACCCGGCTGCCATTCCGGAACGTTAACCGCAATGCCGCGTTTCTCAAATGCGGCGGTTCCTGAAGGAACAGTTCCATCTTCCCTTCCCTTGAATGCACTTACAGGCAGATCATCACCTTTCATGGCATTCATTGGTTCCATGACTTCACGGATAAAATCAGGAATATCACGGGTATCTTTCTCTTTTCTGACTTGAATTTTTGTCCATTCAGCCGGGATATCAATTTTGGTTACCTGACTTCCCCTGTCAACGGCTGCATTGTTCATATTAACAACCTCTTCTCCTTTTCTGCCATAGCTCTTATAAATAGCTTTCTTCATTTCGCTTTCGGCTTTTTCATAAGGAATTATTTTGGCCAGTTTGAAGAAGGCAGCCTGCATGATGGTATTGGTCCTTGAACCCAGCCCAAGCTCCTCAGCGATGGCAGTAGCATTGATTATATAGAAGTCAATGTTGTTTTCAGCAAGATATTTCTTCATATGATCCGGAAGCCGGTTCCTGGTTTCTTCTACATCCCATATTGAATTGAGCAGGAATGTGCCATTCTTTTTCAGGCCTTTAAGCATATCATATTTGTCGAGATAGGACGGAACATGACATGCTACAAAGTCGGGAGTATTGACCAGATAGGGGGAGCGTATCGGTTTATCCCCGAAACGCAGGTGTGATGTTGTGATCCCGCCCGATTTCTTTGAATCATAGGCAAAGTAGGCCTGGCAATACTTGTCAGTGGTATCGCCGATTATCTTGATAGAGTTTTTATTTGCTCCAACAGTACCATCGGATCCAAGGCCGTAAAATTTTGCAGAGTGGGTTCCCGGAGTTGCTACATTTATTTCAGGAAGAACAGGAAGTGATGTGAATGTGACATCATCAACAATACCAACAGTGAAGTGGTTCTTCGGTTCCTGCAGCTTCATATTCTCATAAACTGAAAGGATCTGGCTTGGAGTGGTATCTTTTGAGCTCAGCCCGTATCGTCCGCCGATTATTAAGGGTCTTTCAGTTCTGTCATAGAACAGTTCTTTAATATCAAGATACAGAGGATCTCCGGGTGCCCCGGGTTCTTTCGTCCTGTCTAATACGGTTAATGTCTTAGCTGAATTCGGGAAAACATTGAGGAAATAATCCGGGGAGAATGGACGATACAGATGGACGGTAATTAATCCGACCTTTTCGCCTTTTGCTACAAGGTAATCGATAACCTCTTTTGTAGTTTCGGTGACTGAACCCATTGCTACTATTATACGTTCGGCATCAGGGGCGCCATAATATGTGAATGGCTTGTATTCTCTTCCCGTAAGTTTTCCAATTTCAGCCATGTAAGCGTTAACTATATCAGGAATGGGTTCATAAAATCTGTTTATGGCTTCTTTTGCCTGGAAGAAAATGTCAGGATTCTGTGCAGTACCTCTGGTGACCGGGTGTTCAGGATTAAGTGCATTATCCCTGAATCTTTTCAGGGCATCCCAGTCGAGCAATTTCTTCAGGTCCTCCTGATCGAGAGCTTCGATCTTCTGAACCTCGTGTGAAGAGCGGAATCCATCGAAGAAGTGAAGGAAGGGGATTCTTGATTTAATAGCCGAGAGATGGGCAACACCCGAAAGATCCATGATTTCCTGAACGCTTCCGCTTGCCAGCAAGGCAAATCCGGTTTGGCGTGTTGCATAAATATCACTGTGATCTCCGAAAATTGAAAGTGCATGGGCAGCAATTGTTCTGGCGCTCACATGGAAGACTCCCGGAAGAAGCTCTGCGGCGATTTTGTACATATTTGGAATCATAAGCAGCAATCCCTGCGATGCTGTAAAAGTAGAGCAAAGCGCACCAGTCTGTAAAACTCCGTGAACTGCTCCGGCAGCACCGGCTTCAGATTGCATTTCAACAACTTTAACCTGTTCCCCGAAAATGTTTTTTAGACCATTGGCTGACCATTCGTCAACATATTCAGCCATGGTGGATGAAGGTGTGATAGGATATATGCACGCGACTTCGCTAAACATATATGCAACATGCGATGCAGCTTGATTGCCATCGCATGTTATAAATTTTTTTGTTCCCATTTTGAAATATATATATATAGAATTGATTAAAGATATTTTTTGAAAGAAAGTGCAAAGGTACAAAAAATATTTTTTGGTTATCCTCCATTCATTGAGACAAGAAATTCCTCATTTGATTTGGCCTGGAGAAGCCGGTCGCGCAGGAATTCCATCGCTTCGACAGAGTTCATATCTGTCAGGTAATTACGGAGAACCCATATCTTCTGGAGGATGTTCTTGTTAAGAAGCAGATCTTCGCGGCGTGTGCTTGATGCGGGGATATCGATTGACGGGAATATCCTTCTGTTTGAAAGTTTGCGGTCGAGCTGGAGTTCCATGTTACCGGTTCCCTTGAATTCCTCAAATATCACATCATCCATCTTCGATCCCGTGTCGGTAAGGGCTGTTGCCAGTATGGTCAGCGAGCCTCCGTTTTCAATATTTCGGGCTGCACCGAAGAATCTTTTTGGCTTATGCAGGGCGTTTGAATCAACACCACCCGACAATACCTTGCCTGAGGCGGGAGCAGTGGTATTAAATGCCCTCGCAAGCCTTGTTATTGAATCGAGCAGGATCACCACATCATGCCCGCATTCCACAAGCCTTTTGGCTTTTTCAAGTACAATATTTGCGACGCGGCAGTGTCGTTCGGCCGGTTCATCAAAAGTTGAAGCAATAACTTCCGCTTTTACGTTTCGTGCCATATCGGTTACCTCTTCAGGTCTTTCATCGATCAGAAGTATCATCAGGTAGACTTCAGGATGATACCTCGCAATTGCATTGGCTATCTCCTGCAGAAGTATCGTTTTACCAGTCTTTGGCTGTGCAACGATCAATCCGCGCTGACCTTTCCCGATCGGAGTGAACATATCGATCACCCTTACCGAAAGAGTGCCTTCTCCCGGCTGGCACAACGTGAATTTTTCATTTGGAAACAAAGGAGTAAGAAAATCGAAAGGAACCCTGTCCCTGATGAAATCGGGACTTCTTCCGTTTATTTCATCAACCTTGATGAGGGGGAAATACTTTTCTCCCTCTTTCGGAGGCCTGATAGTCCCTTTAATTGTATCGCCGGTCTTCAGTCCGAATAACTTTATCTGTGATTGTGAAACGTAAATATCATCGGGTGAATTGAGATAATTATAATCAGGTGATCTCAGGAATCCGTATCCGTCAGGCATTATTTCAAGAACGCCGGTGTTATAAATAATCCCCTCAAACTCATATGGTCTTTCCTTCTTCTCTTCCTTAACCGGCACGATCTCAGGGGGCAGATCTTTGACTGGCGCCTCAATTATGATATCGCCTGGTAAAGGTTCATCTCCTGACTTGGGTTCTTCATACAAAGGTTCATCACCATTCAGCGGCGGAAGGTTTTCAACTACTGCTTCGGGCTTTTTTTCCTCTCTCCTGATATATTTGTTCCCGGAATATCTCTGATCCTCATCTTTTTTGCCTGTATTGATCTGATCAGACCTCCACCTTGGTGCCCTTATTTCTTCCTTTGGAGGTTCATTGCTCCTGAACAGATCGGGTTTATCAGCACTCTTTTCAGTCTTAACCACTGGTTCATGTCGTTCACCAGGCTTTGAGTCCTGTTTTCCGAGATCGTCAGGTGAAACCGAAATCACCGACTCTGAGGGTCTGTTAATCACCGGCTTTATTGTCCTGGGACGTTTTCCCCGTCTTTGCCCGGTGTCATGATCCCTTTGCCCGTGATCACGATCCCTTTGAATGGGCTCACGTTCTCTTCGACCGGTTTCAACTACCGGTGGTGCTGGTATATTTTCAGGTGGAACTGGTTTTTTGTTTTCGGTAGCTTCAATAGCCTGCTGATCAAGGATTTTGTAAATCAGATCCTGTTTCTTCAGGGATTCTGTCCTCTTTATTTTAAGTTCTTTGGCTATTTCCCTTAACTCAGGGAGAAGCTTATTGCTTAACTCAAGTATGTCGTACATAATAAATAATGAATGAGAAAAATGTGGTTATAGTTATTGTTTTTGGAAAACCGGACCAAGATATGATGCTGAACCGGCAGGAATATGCAACTTTATCTACATATCTTTAAAACCGGAGCAATATTAAATAAAAATAATAATAATTGTGTTATTTATGTAAAAAAAATGAAGTATCCCCGAAATAAAATACTAAAATGAATTTTTGCAGTGATATAAATCGTTCGCAAGTTAATTGAAAAGTACAACTATTCAAAAAAAAATTTTAGAAAAATGCTGAATAAGCGTTTTTTTTATTAAAATTGTACTCTTAGCCAGTAATCTGCGATATTTAACAAATCAGACCTGTAAATGCGTCAGCTAAAAATAACGAAACAGGTTACTAATCGGGACACCCCCTCTCTCGACAAATATCTTCAGGAGATCGGACGGGTCGATTTAATTTCACCGGAGGAAGAAGTTGTTCTGGCCAGGAAGATCAAGACAGGTGATTCCGGATCGCTTGAAAAACTGGTAAAAGCAAACCTCCGTTTCGTCGTTTCTGTCGCAAAGCAATACCAGAACCAGGGTATGAGCCTCCCCGACCTTATCAATGAAGGCAACCTCGGACTTATGAAAGCCGCACAGCGGTTTGATGAAACGAGGGGGTTCAAGTTCATCTCATACGCTGTGTGGTGGATCCGTCAGGCAATCCTCCAGGCTCTTGCCGAACAGGCAAGGATTGTTAGGCTCCCGGTTAACAAGATCGGATCGATAAACAGAATAAACAAGGCATTTGCCCGGCTTGAACAGGAATTCGAAAGGGAACCATCTTCCCAGGAAATAGCCGATATGCTCGAGATGATACCGGAAGATGTGAAGGAGTCGATAAGGACGAACGGACGTACTGTGAGCATGGATGCACCCATAAGCTCGGAAGAGGAAAATACAATGTATGATGTGATGCAAAATCCTGATACACCCAGTCCCGATAAAAACCTTATAAACGAATCCCTGGCTTATGAAATAGAACGGGCTTTAAGCACCCTTTCTCCACGTGAAGCTGTAGTCCTGAAACTCTATTTCGGACTGGGAATGAAGCATCCGCTAACACTCGAGGAAATAGGGGAGAAGCTAAACCTTACCCGCGAACGTGTTCGGCAGATCAAGGAAAAAGCCATCAAAAGAATTCAGTTCACCACCCGGTGCAAAATTCTGAAATCATATCTGGGTTAAATAATTGTTCCTATATTTATCCAAAATAATACGACATGAATCACCTTGTCTCTCCATCGCTTTTAGCTGCCGATTTCCTGAACCTTGAAAGGGATGTAATGATGGTGAACAATAGTATCGCCGACTGGATTCATCTCGATATAATGGATGGACTGTTCGTTCCCAACATTTCATTTGGATTTCCTGTCATCGAACATGTTAAAAAGATTACCCGGAAACCTCTTGATGTACATCTGATGATCGTTGATCCGGACCGGTACCTGGCCAGGTTCCGTGAAGCGGGGGCAAATATCCTTACCGTTCAGTATGAAGCATGCATCCATTTGCAGCGTACTGTGACCGAAATACGAAGCCTCGGCATGAAAGCCGGTGTCGCAATTAATCCGCATACTCCGGTCGCTCTTTTGAAAAATACCCTCCCTTATGCAGATATGATACTGATAATGACAGTCAATCCGGGATTTGGCGGGCAGACATTCATCGGGGAAAGCTACAATAAGATCGCCGAACTCAGAAAAATGATCGATGAAGGAGGCTATAAAGTCATGATTGAGGTCGATGGGGGGATTGATACCTCCAATGCTTCCAGGCTGGTCGAAACCGGTGTAAATGTACTCGTTGCCGGGAATTCGGTATTCAGCTCGCCCGATCCTTTAACAACAATACGAAAGCTTAAGGAATTAGTCTAGATTAAGTCTGAAACCCAGGGGCTGTTGAATAAGTCAAAATCCTTTAACCGCAGAGGGCGCAAAGGAAAGACGCAAAGTTCGCAAAGATCTGAATTTATGTGTCTTAGCTTTGCGTTCTTTGCGGCATCTTAGCGTTCTTTGCGGTTAAAAAGGACTTTTTCAACACCCCCAAATGTAAGGGGTTGCACTACCTTAGTCCCTGATCCTCTCCTCAATATACATCTTTATATCCTGAACCTGATCCGGGCTAAACCAGTTAATTTCCTTATCCCTGGTCCACCATGTGATCTGCCTCTTTGCGTAGCGCCGGCTGTTCCTCTTGATGAACTCTATTGCTTTTGCCCTTGAGGTCTTTCCTTCAAAAAAGTCAAAAAACTCACTGTAACCCACGCTTTTCAGGGCATTAAGATCCCTGAACTCAAACAATTGCCTTGCTTCTTCTTCGAGACCCTCTTCCAACATCGAATCCACCCGGCTGTTTATCTTTTCATAGAGTTCTTTTCTTTCCCTTTCCAGTCCTATCTTAATAATAATGAAATCCCTTTTAACTTTTCTTTTCGTCATGAATGCTGAATATGGCCGGCCGGTCGATTCACATATCTCAAGCGCCCTTATTATCCTCTTGGGGTTTTTCAGATCAACCTTCCTGTAATGCTCAGGGTCAAGTAGTTTTAATGCGACCCTGAGACCTTCGATTCCTTCATCCCTGAACTTATTGGTGTACTTTTCCCTGACTGCAGGGTCGATATCGGGAATATCATCGATGCCATTGCAGACTGCATCAATATACATACCCGAACCGCCTGTCATTATAACGATCTGGTTGTTTTCATAGAGAGTGTAAAGGAGCTTAAGCACATCCCTTTCGAAAAGGCTTGAACTGTAATATTCCCTTACTGAAATGAATCTTATAAAATGATGTTTTACTTTATTGAGCTGAATATCAGAAGGAACTGCCGTGCCTGTCTTCATTTCAATGTAAAACTGCCGCGAGTCGGCGGAAATGATCTCAGCATTAAAATGGGCTGCAATATCGATAGAAATTTCGGTCTTACCGACTCCGGTCGGACCAAGGATTACTATCAGGAATTTTTTCATTGGGAAAGGAGAACCCGGAAGCTATTCATCTTCTTCATTCAGCGGATCGAGATTCTCGAAATCGGGAATTGACTCCTCATCTTCGCTATTAAGGAAAAGTTCATCAACTTCAGGTTCATCTTCATCATCTTCGTCGTCGGAGACAACAATATTATTGTACAGTTTGCGGGAGGTGCCGCCAAATACAACCTGTTTGGGAGGAACACCTTTTGAGTTTGCGCAGACCGGGTATTCACGATCTTCAATCTCTTTGGTTTCGCCTGTATATTCAACGAAGAGACCTCTGTCGTTAAAAAAGTCAAAAACGTAAAGGAGCTTCTGGTTTTTCCGGAATATTATATCTTCAAGAATTGCTGTTTCCATCGTGGATGAACCTGTCCCCATATCAAACAGCGTAAACTCCTCTTCTTTTTCCCAGTTGTCCGTGGCAAGGTAAAATGAGGCCATCTGCGATTTATCAAATTCAAGTTCCTCCTGAATAATGTTATGAAAATCCATTAAAGTTTGTGAATCCAGAAACTCAAATTCCCTCACAAACGACTCATCTTCATCTGATAATACAACGAATTTATAAACCATAACTCATTTAATTCGACGGGTGCAATATAGTATTTTTTATTTTACATTATCCCGGGCGTATTTTTTTTTAGAAGAAATTCTATTGTGTCAATCCTGTCGGCATAATCCCACAGATGTGGCATTTGAGAAAGGCCGAAGGGTACATTGTTCCTGCCTGTGATGCATTGTATTCTGTCCTTAAATCTTTCATTCTTTTGAACTACATAATCTAAAGAATTGAAGGATTCATAATAAAGGACAGCAACAGGAGATGATATGTCCTGGTTTTCCCTGAGAAGGAGATATCCTGTGTCAGTGAAATTCTCCCTGTTAACCATGAATACTGCTTTATTAAAGTCGTAGTTGTTGGCGTATTTATTATTGTTGACAAGAGTGGTGTAACCGGTCCAGTGAGTTAATAATTTTTCAGGATCGTATCCCTCAGGAATATATATTTTGGATACATTTCTGCAACCCAGGCCGAAATATGAAAAAACATCGATTCCCAGGGCCTTCAGTTCACCCTCGTTCTCATCGCCGGTTATCACCGCGACGCTGTTCCTGTTCGCCCTGATAATATGCGGGTACTTTCCGAAATAGTATTTAAAGTACCTTGAACTGTTATCACCCCCTGTCGCAATGACAATATCAAAATCCTTAAGGAAATCATTTGTAAATTTTATCTTCTCCCTGAATTCTGAATTTATTTTGCATAGCAAGTCGCTTATGAATACTATCAGTTCGGGGTCTTTGGAGCTGATTTTTGAAATTATGTTGTTGCCTGTGATCAGGACGGAAAGAAAATCATGAAAACCTGCCAGCGGAATGTTGCCTGCCATTACGACACCTACGTTAAAAATGTCTTTGGCCGAATTGAGAGCTGGATAGCCGGCAGTCCATTTATTAAGATTTTCATAGGTCAGCTCGTCCGCAATTGATTTTATGGCCAGTCTTACATTCTCAGGAGTGAACCATGGATTTTTAAACTGCTGGTTATCGATCAGGTTTTCAAGTTGAGATGTGAATCGGGTCATTCTTCCGGCAAGTGAATTCCTTAAGATTTCACCCAATTCTGCAAACGATTCAATCCTCTCCTTCAGCTTCATTTCATCGATAAAAATATAAGGGCAAATTTAGGGAATAAAAAAACTGACCCTTCATCAGGGTCAGTTTATTTAAATCCAAATTGAACTTGAGTAAAACTACTACTTCAGTTGGAAGTTGATTGGAACCATAAACCAAACGGCTACCTCTTTCCCGTCCTTGATGCCCGGTTTTTCAAATGCAGGGAGTGCACTGACGACCCGGAATGCTTCTTTATCTAGTTCAGGATCAACGCCTTTCAGAATAGTAACCTTGTCCACACTTCCATCTGCCTCCACAGCAAATCTTACAATTACCTTTCCCTGGATGCCTTTAGTCTTTGCAGTTTCAGGATAACGTGTATTTTCCATAATAAACTTAATAAGACCATCGTCTCCACTGGTAAATACAGGCATTTGATCTACTTCAACAAAAGGCTCTGCAGTTGAACTATTGTCCGCAACAGGTGGCGGCGGCGGAGGAGGAGGAGGTGCAATTTCAGTAGCGAATTCTTTGGCTTCGTTTCCCTGATTGCATGAGGAAACAATCAGCAGAACGATTGTAATTACCGGCAAAACCATCAGAAGTTTCAGGTTTGCCAATGCAGTGGAACGTTTTTTTGTCATCATGATCATTCGTTTTTTAATAAGTGTCGGATTCGAAAAACTATTTGTCACCGTGAAGATTTTAGATTTGAATACCTGATTGAGCAGAATTCTCTGATAATTACCCACCGGCATGTCTGTGTTTATGCACCCGGCATCAGCCTGGTACTCGTGAATTGCACGCAGCGATCTGCCATACAGGTATATGATCGGATTAAACCATTGAATTACCCTGACGATTTCTATAAATATAATATCTATTGAATGGAAATAATTAAGATGGTTCTCCTCATGCCTGATTATTTCGTCTGCCTCATCGTTCGGCAATCTGGTGCTTACAAATACATATCCGAACGCTGAAAAGCCTGCCGTATTGAACCCCTGGAACCGGATGATATGATTGTTATTGTTCTTATTCCGCAGGATAAGAAGTATCAGCTCGGCAAAGTCGATAATTAATTTAAGTCCGAATATAACCAATCCTGCAAAATAGATCCCGGAAACAACCTGCAGGCCATTCTTCCCGTCAACACCTGAAGGCGCCGCCTGACCTGCAGATCCATCAACAAATATATCTGAAAGGACCCTGATGAAAACAGGGAATTTACCCGACCCGGCAGCAGGGACAGTGATGAATGGCAGCAAAAGGGAAGATGCAACAGAAAACAGAATGAACAGCCTGTTGCGGCTGTACATCGTATCCCTGCTCAGCAGAATGGTGTAGACGGCATAAAAGGCGGCCAGGTATGC
>Ga0105101_10000577_pt1 | contig 15429 bp, 18 predicted proteins | sample PPLLak21cMay2015_2_FD_87037 | JGI IMG/M metagenome (GOLD analysis project Ga0105101, IMG submission 87037) | Freshwater sediment microbial communities from Prairie Pothole Lake near Jamestown, North Dakota, USA - PPLs Lake P8 Core (1) Depth... | ecosystem: Environmental > Aquatic > Freshwater >... | reverse complement strand
CTTCGCCGGCGCCCAAGGCTTCTTCTCGGCCCGCATGAAAATGGGCCAGACCTCGGACGTGGTCGCCGTCGTCAAGGCCGGCGGCAAGCTCTACACCGCCAAGCAGAACGTGAAGGTGACGGTGGGTGGGTGCGGGGGTTGATCCCGGAAACGCTAAACGAATATTTCTGAGGAAAATGACATGGCAGACATCGACACGAAAATCCGGACCAAAACACAAGGCGGCGTAACCGACGTCCTGGTGCTGGTTTCCCACCCGATGGAAACCGGGCAGCGCCCGGATCCCAAGGACAAGAACAAGAAAGTCCCGGCGCACTACATCCAGAAACTGAACTTCTCCCTGAACGGCAAGGAAATCGCTTCCACGGATCTCGGTCCGGCGGTATCGAAAGACCCGCTGATCGGAATCAAGCTCAAGGGCGTCAAGCCCGGTGACAAGATCAAGGTCACCTGGAGCGACAACCAGGGGCAAAGCGGCAGCGGCGAAGCCACCGCCGGCTGAACGAGGAGCGTCGCTTTATCGTCCGTGAATTCACCAAAAGGAGAACCCGCGATGAAAAAAATATTACTAATTCTGGCAGCCTTCGGCGTTGCCGCCGGAACGATGCCGGCGGCCGTGGCCGATCCGGCTTCCGACCTCAAGCAGTTCCAGGCCTTTTTCAAGAAGAAATTTCCCACTGTCCCATTCGATGAATACGCCAACGGTCTCTATATCCTGCCGGGAATGGATGAGTACCGCGCACAATGGGATCTGATCAACGAGTTCCCGCCCTATGAACTCGGGCTGACCCTGGGCCAGAGGATGTGGGAGAAGCCGTTCAAGAACGGCAAGACCTTCGCCAGCTGCTTCAAGAACGGCGGCAAGAACATCGCCCAGGGCTATCCCTACTGGGACGAGGCCACGCAAAAGGTCCGCACCGCGGAAATGGACCTGAACGACTGCCTGAAAAAAAATGGCGAGCCTGAATTCACCGATCTCGACAAGAATCAGGGGGAGCGCGTCAAACTGGCCCAGCTGACCGCCTACTTTTACTCGCTTTCAAAAGGACAGCGCATCAAGATCGACCTTTCCAGCCCCGGCGCCATGAAAGCCTACGAAGAAGGCAAGAAGTTCTGGTGGCAGCGGCGCGGCCAGCTCAATTTCGCCTGCGCCAATTGCCACATGGATCTCGCGGGCAAGAACTTCGGCGGCAACCAGCCGCTCAGCGCCGCGCTCGGTCACACCACGGCCTGGCCGGCCCAGCGCCTGGAATGGGGACGCATCGAGACCATCCACCAGCGCTATAAAACCTGCAATTCACAGGTGCGCGCCAAGCCCATGAAGCACGGCAGCGAGATCTACAACCATCTCCAGCTGTACGAAACCTACATGAGCAGCGGCCTGCCCCTGACGGCGCCGGCCATGCGCAACTAGGAAAATCCGGATGTACTGAAACCCGGCGCGAGGTAACGCCGGGTTTTCTTTTTCAGGCAGCCGGAAGGGGAATACGTGATTACCGCCTGGCGTCTTAACGAAATGCAGCCGATGATACTGTTCCTCTGACACAATACCCACCGATCACAGAATGATGAGATTGATATGAGCCTGTCACGACGTGAATTTCTGCAAATGCTCGCCATGGGCGCCGCCGCCGGCCTCGTTTACGAGGGCGGCCCGGGCAGCCGCACGGCGTTCGCCAGCGGCAAAAAACCCGGCGGCCTTTACGACGTGCCGCCGTTCGGAAATGTCTCGCTGTTGCACATGACCGATTGCCATGCGCAACTCCAGCCAATCTATTTCCGCGAACCCAGCATCAATATCGGCGTCGGCGGCGCGCGCGGAAAGCCCCCGCACCTGGTCGGCGAAGCCTTGCTCAGGCACTTCAAGATCGCGCCGGGGTCGATCGAGGCCCATGCCTTCACCTACCTCGATTTCGAGCAGGCCGCGCGCCGTTACGGCAAGATCGGCGGCTTCGCCCATCTCGCCACGCTGGTAAAAAGCGTGCGCGCCAGCCGCCCGGGCCGCACCCTGTTGCTGGACGGCGGCGATACCTGGCAAGGGTCGGCGACCGCGCTGTGGACCAAGGGGCAGGACATGGTGGACGCGCAGAAGCTGCTCGGCGTCGACATCATGACCGGGCACTGGGAATTCACCTACGGCGCTGATCGCGTCAAGGAAATCGTCGAAAAGGATTTGCAGGGACACATCGAATTCCTGGCCCAGAATGTCAACGATGCCACCTGGGGCGAGCTCATCTTCAAGCCTTATGTCATCCGCGAGATCAACAAGATCCCGGTGGCCGTCATCGGTCAGGCGTTTCCGTACACGCCGATCGCCAATCCGCGGTACATGATCCCGGACTGGAGCTTCGGTATCAACGACGACCACATGCAGAAAATGGTGGATGAGGTGCGCGCCAAGGGCGCGCAGGTGGTCGCGGTGCTGTCCCACAACGGCATGGACGTGGACCTCAAGATGGCCAGCCGCGTGCGCGGCATCGACGTGATCCTCGGCGGGCACACGCATGACGCCGTGCCGGCGCCGTCGCTGGTAAAAAACGCCGGCGGCAAGACGCTGGTCATCAACTCCGGCTCCAACAGCAAATACCTGGCAGTGCTCGATCTCGATGTGAGGAATGGCAAGGTAGCGGACTATCGCTTCAAAATGCTGCCAGTATTCGCCAACCTGCTTCCGCCCGACAAGGAAATGGCCGCCTACATCGAAAAGGTGCGCGCACCCTATACCGGCAAGCTCGGCGAGAAACTCGCGGTGACGGAAGGACTGCTCTACCGGCGCGGCAATTTCAACGGCACCTTCGACCAGCTGATCATCGAAGCGCTGCTGGCCGTGCAGGGCGCAGACGTCGCCTTCTCGCCCGGTTTCCGCTGGGGCACCACCCTGCTCCCGGGCGACACCATCACCATGGAACATCTCATGGATCAGACCGCGATCACCTATGCCACTGCCACCGTCAATCACCTCACCGGCGAACAGATCAAGGTCATCCTCGAGGATATCGCCGACAACCTGTACCACACCGATCCCTACTATCAACAGGGCGGCGACATGGTTCGCGTCGGCGGCCTGCAATACACGCTCGACATCGCCCAGACCCACGGCCAGCGCATCCAGAACGCGACCGTCAAGGGCAAACCGCTCGATGCCGGCAAGAAATACAAGGTCGCCGGCTGGGCCAGCGTCCAGCCGATCGAGCCCGGCAAACCCGTCTGGGATGTGGTGGCCGATTACCTGCGCGCGGCAAAAACCGTCCGCGTCGGCCAGCCCTATACTCCCCGACTCAAAGGTGCCTCCGGCAACCCCGGATACGCTATCTGAAGCCTGCGGCAGCCACGCCGACACCGCGGTGATTGGTATCCGCTATTGACCCGGCAAGGAAGGCGGCCACGATGGATGTGGCCCGATATCCGTTGCGGACGTGCCGGGTCAATAGCGAAAATATCCATCCCTGAGGTAGAATGTCCCGCTTTCCGTGGCCTGAAGGAACTCAGCGATGTCCAAGAAGCACCCGATCATCTCCATCACCGGTTCGAGCGGGGCCGGCACCTCCACCGTCAAGGTTGCTTTCGAGCATATTTTCCGGCGGGCACAGATCAACCCGGCGGTCGTGGAAGGCGACAGCTTCCACCGCTACAACCGCGCCGAAATGCGGCAGGCCATGACAAAAGCCGAGGCCGAGGGCAACCGCAACTTCAGCCATTTCGGTCCCGAGGCCAACATCTTCGATGAGCTGGAAAAGCAGTTCAAGGCTTACGGCGAGACCGGCACCGGCAAGAAACGCTACTACCTGCACAACGACGATGAAGCCGCCGAACACAACAAACGGCTTGGCACATCGCTCAAGGCCGGCGAGTTCACGCCATGGGAAGACATTCCTTCCGGCACCGATCTCATGTTCTATGAAGGCCTGCACGGCGGCGTGGTGGACGCCAAGAGCGGCGTGGACGTCGCCAAGTGGGTGGATCTGCTGGTCGGCGTGGTGCCGATCGTCAACCTCGAGTGGATACAGAAGATTCACCGTGACACCGCTGAGCGCGGCTATTCTGCCGAAGCCGTGGTGGATACCATCCTGCGCCGCATGTACGACTACGTGCATTACATTACTCCGCAGTTCTCGCGCTCGCATATCGATTTTCAGCGCGTGCCGGTGGTGGACACCTCCAATCCCTTCATCGCACGCGACATCCCCACACCGGACGAGAGCCTGGTCGTGATCCGCTTCCGCGACCCGAAGAATGTCGACTTCCCCTACTTTTTGAGCATGATCCAGGGATCCTTCATGTCCCGTCCCAATACCATCGTCGTGCCGGGCGGAAAGATGGGCTTCGCCATGGAAATCATCCTCACCCCGATAATCTACAAACTGCTTGAAAACAAAAAGAAAGCTTAAACCGTCCCCGCCTTCCAGACGGTGAAATTCGCGCCAGATTGGCGCGAATCTTGCTGCTATCTTTATGATATGAAGAAGAAGATTGCCGTTCAGGATCTTCAGCGCGGTATGTATGTCTCCGAGCTGGTGGGACGCCATTGGCGTGAAACGCCGTTCCTGTTCCAGGGCTTCGAGATCCAGTCGGACGAGCAGATCGAGGAAATCGGCCGCTATTGTCAGCACGTCTATATCGACACCGAACAGGGAAACGACGTGTCGTCGAGGCCCCGCACGCCCGCCAGCGCGTCACCGATTCTGATCGTACCTCCGGAGAAAAAAGAGCCCATCATCAAATTCGAAAAGGTGATCGAACGGTTTGCCCCGGGTCACCGGCGGCCGCCGCGCTACCAGGACGTCACCACGCTCGAGGAGGAGATCGGCCACGCCCGGGAAATCGTCACCGAAACGCGCGAGGCCGTGTACGACATCATGACCGACGTGCGCCTCGGGCGCAGCATCAATACCGCCGCCGCCAAGAAGGTCGTGGCCGACATGGTGGACAGCGTCATCCGCAACCCGGACGCGCTCATGTGTCTCAACCAGCTCAAGGACAAGGACGAGTACACCGCGCTGCACAGCCTGCGCGTCTGCGTACTGGCGCTGGCCTTTGGCCGGCATCTGGATCTCACTGACGAGGAACTGAATCTCCTCGGTATCGGCGCGCTGCTGCACGACATCGGCAAGATGAAAGTGCCGAACGAGATCATTAACAAGCCAGACAAACTTACCGACGAGGAGTTCGCCCTCATGAAGAGCCACGTCCCGCGCGGCGTGGATATCCTCGAACAGACACACGGCATCTCTTCCGTCTCCATCGATGTCGCGCGTTATCATCATGAACGTTACGCGGGCGGGGGCTACGCCATCGGCTCCAAGGGCGAGCAGATCGGACTCTTCGGATCCATCGGTGGCATCGTGGATTGCTACGACGCCATCACCTCGGATCGTTCTTACCATGCCGGGCTATCGGCGCACGATGCGCTCACCAAGATGTACTCCTGGCGCGGGCGGGATTTCCAGCCGTTGCTGGTCGAGCAGTTTATCCAGTGCATGGGCATCTACCCCATCGGCAGTGTCGTCGAGCTCAACAATGGCAGTATCGGGGTGGTTGTCTCGATCAACCGCACACGCCGCCTGCGGCCCAAGGTGGCGATGGTCCTCAATTCCGACAAAACGCCTTTCACCCCGGCCAAGGTGATTGACCTCATGCACGAGGCATCCGAAGGAGCCCACCGGGGACTGGAGATCCGCAAGGTCCTTCCGCCGGGTGAGCACGGTGTGATTCCCACCAAATACATTCCGCTCGGCGCCTGATCGCCGCGGGCGCATCCGGGCCGCGCCCGCACGCGTAAAGATTTGTTGTCCCGAGCGACGGATGACTGGCGCCCCGCAGGCGCGCTGCGCATAATGCCTGTCTGCGCAGGGCGTTTGCCCTTTCGCTTTATACGGTAAATCACAGGAGAGTTCCGGATGAGTGACGCGTTGAATTATCTGGTCGGCGCCCGGCCTGAGGCGATGAAGGCCTATCTCAAGTTTCTGAAGGAAACGGGCAAATCGCTCGATCCCAAGACCCGCATGCTGATAACTGTCATCACCAAGATCGCGGTCCAGACCGAAGGCGGACTCCGCCAGTATCTGCCGCGCGCGCTCGACGCCGGCGCCACACCCAACGAAATTCTCGACGCCATCCTGCACGCCTTTCCCGCGCTCGGGCTGGCCAAGATCGTATGGGCCGTCGATATCCTGCTCGACATGGACATCCCGGAGTTCCGCGCCGAAAATCTGGGCAAGGAAAAGCGCTGGCACGACGTCAAACCGGCGGACCAGATTCCGGAAGGCAAGATCACCTACTGCGACAGCGACGGGCGCAGCCTGTTCGTCTATCGCGTCAATGGCGAGTTCAACGTCTACGACAGCCGCTGTCCGCACCAGGTCACCAATATCCCGCATCTGGCGCTCGAGGGTTTCCGGCTCACCTGCCCCAAACATCACTGGGCCTTCGACATCAAGACCGGCGAATGCGTGGAAAAGGGCAATCGCCCCCTGAAGCGCTTCGAGTCCAAGGTGGAGAATGGCCGGTTATTCGCCCGCTGGTAGGCGCGATCTGGACGAATGACCACGGTATGTCGGGTTACTTCACTCACGCGGAAATTGTCTCGCAACTCAGGGACGACCAACCGCGCGGGAAATGCCAGCACGAGGGCAAGCGCACCGGTCTGGTGGCGCAAGTCCAGCAGGACATCGCGCGCCTGATCTGCACTGCGAGCAATACCAATTATTTCAGCTATCTCATCGCCAAGCGCGGGGAACTCGCGCTGGTCATCGGTGCGCGTGGTGACTTGCAAAACCGCACCGTCACCCTCGAGCTCATCCGGCATCGCCGGCGCATCGCCTATTTTTCCTATAGCGATCCGGTCCTGAGTATTCAGGACCTGCGCCAGCGCAAAAACATGGCCGAGCGCAAGGGAGCCAACGCGCTCAGGATTCTCGCCGACGAAGGCTCGCTCACCCATCTGATCGCCATGCGCGCCCTGCTCTACGAAAAACTGCCGTCCAAGGGCCGGGTGCTTACGCTGCTGGCGAATTGAGCGGCCAGGAGCGGAGAATTTCGTAACGCGCGCCGTCGGCGTGCGTATGCGATCGCGCCAGATGAAACCGGTTTACCTCCCACACGCGGGATTCCATGAAATGAATATCACCATGCGGACGCGCCTTGCGCGCGAGCGTCAGGTGCGCCGCGTAGGGACGTTGCTCCGCTTCATAACCGCAACCGGCGAGCCCGGCATTCAGATCCTGCACCAGCTGTAACAATGGCGACGGCGTCTGATTCGGGCCCACCCACAGGATGCCGGACTTTGACCAATTACCCATTTTTTCGAGCATCAGCGTGAAACATGTGGCGCGAATCGCCGCGGCCGCCTGCTCGGCACACTCCCGGAACGACGCATCCACCGAACCCAGGAAAGCCAGCGTCAGATGAATATTCTCCGGCAGCACGCGCCGGCCGGTACCGCCTCGCAGGGCGTTACCGGCGAGCTGGTACAGTTCGCGGCTCAATTCGGCCGGCGGCCACAGCGCAAAAAACAGTCGCCGTGTCTCCGGCCTCGAGAAGGATTTGACTTCGCGACTCATGGGTAATCCGCGTAAACGGAATCCAGTTTACCCGGACACGGGGCAGACGGCGTAGCGAAAAAAGTGAACCGCCGGTTCAAATCCGGGTTTGAGCCGCCGCCAAAGCGCAGCGAAGCCGCGATGACAGCAGGATCAAGAGAGTATGGTGGGCCGTGGAGGGCGAGCCGGGGGTGGCGCGAATGTCTGGTGAATATTCGCGCCGGCGAGCGGGTTCGCCATTCATGGCGAACCCCGGGCTTTTCGAGCGGGGCAGAATGCGTAGCGAGAAAAGTGAACCGCCGGTTCAAATCCGGGCTTGAGCGGCCGCGAGAGCACGGCGAAGCCGCAATGATAGCTAGATCAAGAGTGTATGGTGGGCCGTGGAGGATTTGAACCTCCGACCAACTGGTTAAAAGCCAGCTGCTCTACCGACTGAGCTAACGGCCCGCGCGGGAAGGGAAAAAACAGGAGGCGGCATTATCCAGAGGCCGCGCTGGCCTGTCAAACCGGAATGCGCGGACAGTAACTGCCGGGTGTGGCGTGTTACGGGCCGGGAGCGGGCAGCAGCTTCATGTCCGCCAGCCCCAGCCTGAGCGAGCGCAGGAACGGCTGCTCGTCCATCATGTGGCCCTGCACCTTCATGGTCAGCGCGGCGCCGAAGATGATCGTGAACAGCGTGATCACCGAGCCGAATGCCAGCGTGGACATGCCAGTGACGCCCTGGCCGATGGTGCAACCGAGCGCAATGACGCCGCCAAAACCCATCAGCACGCCGCCGATGACGTGATTCACCATGTCTTCGCGCGAGCTGAAGGTTTCGATGCGGAAAGTACCGGACAACACGGCATACAGAAACGAACCGGCGATGATGCCGAACACGGCGGCGATGCCGAAGTTGATGGTGGAGCCGGTGTAGGTCATCAGGTAATTCAGGTTCTCCGCTACCGGCGCCACGAAGGTGTAGGATTCCAGCCGCACCGGCTCGAATTCGTCGAAGCCGAGTTTGCCGGTGATGTACCAGCCGGCAACGATGAGCAGGCCGATGCTGAAGCCGGCAAAAAGATTCTTGTAGCTCGCGAGGAATTCCCTGCTCGCCAGCGCATAGAGGGTGAAACCGAGGCCAACGACGGCCGCCACCACCCAGCGCACCGCCTTCATGTCGGTCGTACCGGTCAGTGACTGAATCAGTGTTGCGATGCCCTGATCCGGCACGTTACGTGTGGCCAAGTCCAGGTTCGCGACTTCGATGGCGTTGATGCGCACCGGCGCTATCAGTCCGCGCAGGGTCATGTAAGCGGTGATGGCCATCAGCAGCATCACCACCAGCGATTTCAGGTTGCCGCCGCCGACGCGCACCAGCGTGCGTTGCCCGCAGCCGCCGCCCAGGGTCATGCCGACGCCGAAGAGGAACCCGCCGAGGGCGTGGCCGAGCCAGCCGAAATTGGCCGTGAGATAAATGGACTGGCCGAGGTCGACCACTCCCCAGGCCTGCATCAGCTGCGTACCGATGATGGCCACGCCGATGGCGAGAAACCACGCCCGCAGGCGGTTCTTGTCGTCCATGTTGACCCAGTCGCTCACCGCGCCCATGGTGCAGAAATTGGTCTTGTTGGCGATGGCACCGAATACTACCGCCGCCAGAAACCCCCACAGCGCCACGTTATGAACATTGCTCAGTTCCATAGATACCCCTATTACCGCCTTAATGCAGAAAAGCTCAGCCCGTCAAAGACGTTGCCGCCCGTCGCTTTATTCCTGACCGTTCATGCCGGGGATTATTTTGCGTCGCTTTGACGTCTAGCGCCATACCACCTGTCTGTCCGGACTGATTTAGCATGACATTTTGACACAGCCGTTAATGCTTTCCCCGGAAAACACAGGCGAGTAAAATCACTTTTCAGTCATTTGCCATGAGGTACGAAGATGCCGACGTTTGATAAAGAACTGGACACCTCGGGACTCAACTGCCCCATGCCCGTTATGAAAACCAAGAAAATGCTGCAATCACTGGAGGCGGGGCAGGTGCTGCATCTGCTGGCCACGGATGTTGGCACCAAGAGCGATATTCCCGCCCTGGTGAACAAGACCGGCGATCAAATCGTCGAGACCAGTGAAGAAGGCGGCAAGTTCCACTTCTACATCAAAAAAGCTTCCTGAACAAAAAATCGCCGGAAGCGGTTTTTGACAGCGGAGCGAAACGACGCTGGCCCCGAAGCGGCGAAAACCGCGGAGGGGTGAGCCCGAGGGATGGGGCGAACAAAAAAACCGGGCGCAGGTCCGGTTTTTTACAACCCGCAAAAATCCTACAGCCAGGCGTGTACCGGGTGCTGTTCCACCAGATCGACAAAATCGCCGTAGCTCGCGACGCGAACCTCCTTGATGAGATTCACCAGACCGCGCGCCTTTAAATCTGCGTCAATCGCATAAACCGTGTGCCGTTTCACCGCCTGTTCGATCAGGGACGATTTCGCCGTTCCCGCGGATGCCGCGTACACGCCGTCTTCCAGCAACAGGATGACATCGCCCGGCCGCGCCAAGCGCAGGCAATTTTCCAGCGAGCTGTTCTGGAACGGCGACTTGTTGACGGTATGGAGCATGGGAATCCCTAGAACGAAACGATGCTGTGCTGCACCGCCATCATCGCGGCGATCTCGGCGCTATCCAGCACCTGGGGCCGGATCGGCGCGTCGGTCTCTTCGTCCCTGCCGATCGTGATGATCGCATCCTCCGGAATGTTGCGGTCCTTGAGCGACTGCCGGTCGACGTAAACTTTCGTCACCTCCCAGTCCACCAGGGCGCCGAGCGAGGCCATGAAGCCCTTGATACCGAGTCCCTTCGTGTCCTGGCCCGGGTGCAGGGCCAGCACCCCGTCATCCAGGAACACCACCGACAGTTCCATGTCGTAGGTCGCGAAGATGAACATGACCTCGATGGATTCCTGCACGTAAATACTGCCGTGCGGCGCCTTGCGCACCGTCACCATGACCTTTTTTCCCGTCGCCGCCATGAGATACGCCCGGTATCAATCGCCAAAAGTGACCAGCCGGTCGGCTTCGTCGATCAGGCTCGCCAGCTGGCCCAGACCCGAGATGCGGATATTCGGCACCAGCACCTCGTTGGTGATGCCGCGGCGCTTGGCCGCGGCGACGCAGACGATCATGTCGATGCCGGTTGCGCCCAGCTCCGACCAGCGCTTGGAGATGTGCCGGTCGTCCTGTGGCGGGTCCATGAGCCTGGTGGCGTTGTACACGCCGTCGTCGTAAAAGAAGATGCCGCGGATGGTATGGCCCTTGGCGAGGGCGGCCTGGATGAAGTTGTAGGCGCTGTCAGAGGCTTCGTGATTGTAGGGACCTTCCAGAACCAGAACTGATAATTTCATGCGTGCTCCGAAATACGTGAACCGCGTTCAGTACCGCCCGGGAAACTGCCCCTCGAAAGGATAGCCGAATATTGCCAAGATGAAAGCGGGATGCCAAGGCCCGCCCCTCATCGATAGCGGGTGGGGTCGGCGATGCCCGCCTCGGCAAAACCCTGCGCGCGCAGGCGGCAAGCGTCGCAATGGCCGCAGGCGCGGCCGCCGGCATCCGGGTCGTAGCATGACAGCGTCAGCGCATAATCAACTCCCAGACCGCTGCCTGTGCGGATGATTTCCCGCTTGTGCATGTGCATGAGCGGCGCGTGCACCTGAAACCCCTGCCCCTCCACCCCGGCCCGGGTGGCCAGGTTCGCCAGGTTCTGGAAGGCCCGGATGAATTCCGGCCGGCAGTCCGGATACCCGGAATAATCCACGGCGTTGGCGCCAATATAAATATCACGCGCGTCCAGCACCTCGGCCCAGCCGAGCGCAATGGAAAGAAATATGGTGTTGCGCGCCGGGACGTAGGTGACGGGAATTCCCGGCGTGGACTCCTGCGGCACGGCGATGCGGGCGTCGGTCAGGGCCGAACCGCCCATCCAGCCGATGTCGAGGCTGACCACGCGATGATCTGCCGCGCCCAGCTGCCGGGCCACGCGGCGCGCGGCGTCGAGCTCCACCCGGTGGCGCTGCCCGTAATCGAAGGTGAGCGCATGACAGCGCGCGCCGGAGGCCGCGGCCAGCGCCAGCACCGTCGCGGAATCGAGGCCGCCGGAAACCAGCACCACCGCCCTTTTGCCGGCGTCAGCGTCCGCGGGCATCGTTCCAGAGAAGCTTGTGCAGTTGTATCTGCATCCGCACCGGCAAATGATCCTGCAGGATCCACTCGGCCAGTTCGGTCGGGTTCAGCTGCCCGTGACAGGGCGAGAACAGCACTTCGCAGCGCTGGTCAAGCTGGTATTCGGCAAGCTTGGCGCGGCTCCACTCGTAATCCGCGCGATCGCAAATGACGAACTTTATCTGGTCCTTGGGGGCGAGATGCGGGATGTTGGTGTAGAGATTGCGCCGCTCTTCTCCGGAGCCGGGTGTTTTAAGGTCCATCACGATGCTCACGCGCGGGTCGATGCCGGCGATATCGAGCGCGCCGCCGGTCTCAAGCGATACTTCGTAACCGCGCTGGCACAACGCCGTCAGCAATTCGCGGCACGGGCGTTGCGCCAGCGGTTCACCGCCGGTCACGGTCACGTAGCGCGGCGCGTGTTCCGCCACGCGTTGCAATATCTCCCCGAGCTCCATCCACTGTCCGCCATAAAAGGCATATTCCGTGTCACAGTAGGTGCAGCGCAGCGGGCAGCCGGTCAGGCGGATGAACACCGTGGGGTAACCCACGGTGCGCGCCTCGCCCTGCAATGAATAAAAAATTTCCGTGACGCGCAGGCGCTCGGCCTGCGTGGTTTCGAGTTTAGGGTTCAGAGTTTCGGGTTGGTTGCGCATGTCTTCACGAGAAGCCCGTCGCGAGGCGAGGGCGGCAGGGCAGGGACTGAATCCGCAGCGCGTATTTTAACCCGAAACCCTGAACTCTGAACTTTATACTCTGAACCTTGAACTATCTGTTCTCTTTTTTCATCTTCGCCAGACGCTGCTCGGCCGATTTGGCGGCTGGCTGGCCGGGATAACGTGCGATCACCTGATTGAGATTGTCCCGCGCCCGCGCCCATTCGCCGAGCTCATAATGGCAGTAACCGATCTTGAGCATGGCGTCCGGCGCCTTCGGGTTCCCGGGCTGATCGCTCATCAACCGCGTGAACTCCGCCAGTGCCTTGCGAAAATCACGCTTCACGTAATAGGCCTCGCCGAGCCAGTAGCGGGCATTGTCACGCAGGATGCTTTGCGGGTAATTCGCGAGGAAGTCGCGAAATCCCTTGGCGGCACGGTCGTATTGCCCCTGTTTCATCAGGCTGAAAGCCGTGTCGTAGTCCTTTTGCTCCTGGGGCGTGATCACGGGAGCGGCGGAGGCGGTCGTCCCGGCGGAGACCGCCGGTGCGCCCGCAGGACCGCGGCTTTCCAGCTCACTGACTCGTCGGTCAATATCGGCCAGCAGATCGCGCTGTCGCGCCTTCAGGCGCTCGATCTCGTTGGTTTGGATCTCGACCTGACCCCGCAGACTGCGCAGCTCTGTCTGCAGGGACTCAAGCTGCTGCAGGAGGTCGGCCAGTATCTCACGCGATGGCGGGGAGGATGCTGGCGCACCCCCCACCCCCATTTCCACCACTGGCGGCAGGCTGCGGCCACCCGAAGGGGCCTCCGCGGCCCATGCCGGCGTGAACAGGCCGGCGGCCAGTACCCCTGCCGCCCACACAGCAAAGCGCCGGGGATGCTGCATGGTCATGCGCCTGGCTTAATAACCGATCTCGGCGCGGCGATTCTGACGCCAGCAGGATTCATCATGCTCCTGGCACAGCGGCTTTTCCTCGCCGTAAGAAACGGTCTTGATGCGGCTGCCGGCAACACCCAGCACCTTCATCATGCGCTCGACGGCCTGCGCGCGCCGCTCGCCCAGCGCCAGGTTGTACTCACGCGTGCCACGCTCGTCACAATTGCCTTCGAGCGTCACCTTGAGTTGCGAATTGGCCACGAGATGGGATGCATGCGCCTCGATGATGGCGCGCGCCTCGTCATCGATGGTGCTGCTGTCAAAGGCGAAATGCACACGGCGCTGCGACAGCAGCTCGGCGCGTCTCTGCCGTTCGCGATCGGACAAGGCCGTTCCCGGTGCGGCCCCGCTGCCGGAGGGCCCCGTCTGCGCAGGCGCGGCGCCGGATTCGTCGCCCGCGGGCTTGACGGCCTCGTCACTGGCGCAGCCGGCGAGGGCGAGAGCGATGAACAGCGATGCAACGAGATATTTCCTGTTTTTCATATTTCACTCCTTTATTGCAGTTCACGGTTGTAAGGCGACCAGGCGGGCTCACGCACATCACCCTCCTCTAACTTGAAAAGCTGACGTACGCGGCCGTCAGCAGAGACCGAGGCCAGCACGCCACGGCCCCGCACCTCGGTGGCATATATAATCATACGCCCATTGGGCGCGAAACTGGGCGATTCGTCGAGCGAGGTCTCGGTCAGGACCTGCGCCGTGCGATTGTCCAGTCGCAGCACCGCGACGCGGAACCCCCCCTGACTCCGGCTGATGAAGGTGATGGACTTTCCATCCGCGGCATAGGAAGCACGGGCATTGTAATCCCCCTCGAAGGTCAGGCGCTCCGCCGACCCGCCGGACGCGTTCATGCGGTAGATCTGCGGCGTGCCGGCACGATCGGAAGTGAAGACGATATCGCGGCCGTCCGGCGACCAGGCCGCCTCGGTGTCGATGGCCGGATCGCTGGTCAGTCGCCGGAGCGCGCGCGTATCGAGCTGCATCACGTAAATCTCGGCATTGCCGTCGCGCGACAGCGTCAGTGCCAGCCTGCGGCCGTCCGGCGACCAAGCCGGCGCCCCGTTGATGCCGGTGAATTCTGCGACCATGGTGCGCCGGCCGTCGGTCATGTTCTGGATATACACCTTGGAGCGCTTGTCTTCAAACGACACATAGGCCAGGCGCTTGCCCTCGGGCGACCAGGCCGGTGACATCAGGGATTCGGGGGAACGCACCACAGTCTGCGGATTGAAGCCGTCGGAGTCCGCCACTTGCAGCTTGTAGACCGGCTTCACGCCCGGGGGCGCCTCGCGCGTCACGTAGGCGATGCGGGTGTTGAAGGCGCCGGGCTCGCCCGTGATTTTCTCGTAGATGATGTCGCTGATCTGGTGTGCCACCGAGCGCAGCATCCCGGCCCCGACGGTATAACGAAAGCCGGCAATCTGGGAGCCCTTGAAAACATCGTAAAGCCTGAATTGCACCTGATATTTGCCCGGGGCTGACAGCCGCACGCTGCCGATCACCAGGGCCTCGGCCTTGAGGATACGCCAGTCCTTGAACACCACATCCTTGTCCTCGTGCGGCAGCGAAATAAAATCCTTGCGCGGCAGGACGGCAAAGCGGCCGCTGCGCGCCAGATCCGCCTCGATCACGTCGGAAACATTCTGCGCCGGCGCGGCCTGACCCTCCCAGCCGAACGGCACGATCGCGATGGGCGTGCCGATTTCCACGCCGCGGGTGATTTCGATGGTCAGCACCGCCTGGGCGCCGAAAGACCATAGCAGTAATCCCAGTGAAACAATCCATTTGGCGGCAAAACGCATTATGTTCAGGTCTCCTTGTCGGGATCAAACACAAACCGGATTTCACGGAAATTATCGAACAAGGTCGGGTCCCCGGGCAACGGCAGGGGCGCCGCCTTGTACACGGCATTTTCCACCGAACGGTCGAATACCGCGTTGCCGCTGGAGCGCGCCACGTTGGCCGACAACACCTCGCCGCTCGGAGTGAGACGCACATGCACCTCACACTTCAGCCGCTTGGCAAGGCCTACCGGACGGTTCCATCTGCGACTGACACGTTGTTCGATCAGGTACCGGTACTTCTCGATTTCGTTGCCGGCG
>Ga0105101_10000574_pt1 | contig 15457 bp, 17 predicted proteins | sample PPLLak21cMay2015_2_FD_87037 | JGI IMG/M metagenome (GOLD analysis project Ga0105101, IMG submission 87037) | Freshwater sediment microbial communities from Prairie Pothole Lake near Jamestown, North Dakota, USA - PPLs Lake P8 Core (1) Depth... | ecosystem: Environmental > Aquatic > Freshwater >... | reverse complement strand
TAGGGATTCATATCAACATTCAGCCTTGTGTGGTAGTAGTGTGCCCAGAACTCGAGCGCCTGGCCTCCGTCGAGCAGTTCTTCCGGCGACACCCCGCCGAGCTGACCCAGGAGCCGCCACACCTCTTCGACTGTGTAGCCGCTCGGCGTTTCGGCGGATGCGCTCACAGCAACTCGTCGGGGCCAAGGTCCGGCTCGTCGAAGTGCAGGCCCTCGCGCGGCAGCCGAAACACGGCCGCTCCACGCACCTGCGGCGAACCGGCCGCGAGCTTCCGGAAGCGCCTCTGGCGTCGTCGCTTCAGCGCCTGCCCGCGGCCGCGCTCGGCGAGCACCAGTCGCGTCTCGCCCCCGGCCGCCCGAGGACGCGGCCCGCGGGTACCCGGCACCACGCGGGCTGAAGCCGGAATCAGCCAGTCGCGGCCCACTTTCACAGCGCCTTCGACTCGCCCGGAGGCAGCGAGTGCGCGCGCGCGCCGGGCGGTGACGCCCAGACGCCGCGCGAATTCGTGCATGGTCAGCAGGTGTGACGTCTCGATCATGCAGGCAGTATACCCCGTGCGGAATAGTTTTGGAGTCGATCGTCGACGCCGAGTTGGGATGAGGCAACAACGCAGAGTGCACACCGGATGAGAGAAACCTTGGAGCGCATCTGCGCCTTCGCAGTGCTGGTTTTTGCGCACAGCTCTATGACGCTCGCCCACTGGCCCGACCAGCCGCCGCATCAGTTCGCCGACCTGGGCGAGTTCGAGTTCGAGGGTGGCGGGAAGATCCCGAATCTCAGGATGTCCTACGTGACCCACCCCTGCCCTATCGCAGCTGGCGCGACCTCAACCCGGAGGACACTCTGCGCTTTCACGCATTGCGCCGGCACGACGTGCGGATGATCAAGTCCACCCCACAAAGGCTCATCGCTCAGGGCACCGACTGGCGGTTCCTGAACGAGTTGAAGAAGGAGTTGAAAGCGTAATGTGGGGATCTCCGACGCACATGTCTCCTTCGCGTGATCGCCTCACGCGTCGTACCTTGGCGTCGAGTAGTCCTGCCGCGCAGGGCTCACGAGTCCGGGGCCGTTCGCGATCCTCAGGGCTGGCCCAGCTGCCTCATCACCGACTCGATCGGCACGCCCTCGTAGATCTCGCGCATGCCGACCTGGAGCCCAACCGACGCAAGTTCCACGGTTTCGGGGCCGGCGTACTCGATCTTCTCCCAGCCGATATCTCCGCGGCGGCGGTGAATTTCGACGTGCGCTTCGTCCTGGCTGATCAGCACGTACCCGGAGAGGGAGGCGAGAGTGCGATAGGCCAGAAGTTTCTCCCGCCGGTCTGTCGCTTCGGTACTTGTCGAGAGCACCTCGACGACAAGAACGGGATCGTCGACCGTCACGGCGCTCAGACCCATCGTCTCCGTACCGCGCGCGCAGGTCACCAGCAGGTCGGGGTAGTAGTAGGAATTCGTCTTGGCGACTCGCACACGGACATCGTGGATGAACGCCCTGCAGGATGTATCGTGAAGGTGCCCTCTAAGGGCAACCACCATGTTTCCGGCGATCGTGTTATGCCGCAGCGTGCCACCGGTCATGGCGAACATCTCGCCATTGACGTATTCGTGCTTGATCGGGCTTTGCGCTTCGAGCCGCAGGTACTCGTCTTCGGAGATGGGTGTGTATTCGACAGTTCGCATGGCGCTGCCCTGGAGGGGGCCGTTGCCTGATTATGCCACCCACGCAGGGCCAGAGCGTTGTTGGTTCAGGGCCGAGAATCGAATGGAGCAGACGTGCTTACGGGTTTCACGCCCCGGCTTCGGGGGATGCCAGCGCCGAGCGCGGGCCGGGCAGTCTTGAAACGCAAGCACGGAGGCAAAGGCATGAGCGGCGGCCCCCATCCCACCCTTCCCTCGCAAGCGGGGGAAGGAGCCGCGTGCACCCCTGCGGAACCGGCCCGTGATAAGTGGGCCGTAGGTCGGTGCGTGCATAGGCGGCCGGCCTCCGTTCTCACCCTCACCCCGGCCCCCGGATCAGGTCCGGGGCAGGCTCTCTCCCATCGAGCGAGAGGGGGCTCTTGCTCGCGCTGGCGCTTCCGCTTGGCCGCTGCGCTGCTCGCCCTGGCCGCGGCAGGCTCTGTGCCCGGTCTCGCGAGCAGAGCGACGGCGGCCGAGCCGCTGCCCAAGATCGCCCCTGCCCCGCCGTTCACGCTCACCAATCAGGACGGGAAGCGTCTCTCCCTGCGCGACCTGCACGGCCAGGTAGCCGTCGTCACGTTCATCTTTACGACCTGCTCGGACACCTGCCCTCTGCTCACCGCCAAGCTCGTCGGGATCCACCGCAAGCTGGCGCCCGATGATCCGGTGTTCTTTGTCGGAATCACCGTCGATCCGCTGAACGATTCGCCCGCGGTCTTGCGAAAGTACGCGGAGGCCTTCTCCGCGCCCTCCTCGCGCTTCGCTTTCCTCACCGGGGACTTTGACGAAATCCATCGGGTGGCACGCAGCTACGGCGTGTACTATAAGGAGAAGGAGAAGGGCAGCATCGATCACACGTTCCTGACCTCGATCGTCGACCCTTCCGGCATGCTCAGGGTGCAGTATCTCGGGTCACGCTTCGACCCGAACGAGTTCCTCGGCGACTTGAGGTCGCTGCTCGAGGAGGCGCCACCGAAGTGAAGCAGCTCATCGATTGGCTGCCCGGCCTGGTCGCGCGTACCCGCGCGTCGGTTTACACCAAGCTGCTGGTGGCGTTCCTGGCCATCGTGGCCTTGATGCTGGTCGCCGGCGTCGTCGGGCTGCGAGCGCTGTCCGATGTGAACAAGCGCTCGGAGGACATGGTGCAGCTGCAGCGCAAAATCGCTGCTTACCGCCAGCTCAACCACGACACCATCGGTCAGCTCTATAGCGTAGCCTCTTCCCTGCTCAAGCCCGAGGACCGCCGGCTGGAAGCCACGCTTCGGCAACTCAACCAGTTCGGCTACGACCTCGACCGGCTGCAGTTCGTTGCGCAGGACGAGAAGGAGTTGTTCGCCCGCGTGCGCACCGACTACGAGGAATTCATCCGGGTCGTGACCCAAGTGGTGGAGCTGATCCGTAGCGGCAAGACCGCAGAAGGACAGGAATTGCAGCTCACGCGGGCCACCCCGCTCGCCGACCGGGTCGAGCGCCTGACCAACGAGCTGGTGAACAAGGCCGAGGCCGACATGGTCGCAGGCATCGAGGCAAGCCACCGCGCCTATCTCACCTCCCAGGGCGCGGTGATGGCATTCTCGCTGCTGAGCATCGTGCTGGCGTTGCTGCTCGGGTACTCCATCTCGTCCTCGATCGTGCGCCCCGTTCAGCAGATGCAGGCGCGCATGGCAGAGATCGCGGGCGGCGACTTTTCCCGGCGGGTCGAGGTGCCCAACCACGACGAGCTGGGTGCGTTGGCCGCGGGCTTGAACCGGATGAGCGCGGAGGTGGGCCGCCTCTACAGCGAGCTCGAGGCCGCCAGCCAGCACAAGTCGGAGTTCCTGGCCAACATGTCCCACGAGCTGCGCACGCCGTTGAACGCCGTGATCGGCTTCTCGGAGGTGCTGGGCGAGAGGATGTTCGGCGAGCTGAACGACAAGCAGATGGAGTACGTGCAGGACATCCACGCCTCCGGACGGCATCTGCTCTCGCTGATCAACGACATCCTGGACCTGTCCAAGATCGAGGCCGGCAAGGTGGAGCTCGAGCTCTCGCAGTTCGATCTCCCGAATACCATCGACGGCACGCTGACGCTGGTGCGCGAGCGCGCCGCACGGCATGGGCTCGAGATGGGCTTGTCGCTCGATGATCGGCTCGGTGCGATCCTCGCCGACGAGCGGAAGGTCCGCCAGATTCTGCTCAATCTGCTGTCCAACGCCGTGAAGTTCACCGCGGATGGCGGACGGATCGACGTCGGTGCAGGATTGCGTGACGGGGTAGTCGAGATCTCGGTCAGCGACACCGGCGTGGGCATCGCGCCCGAGGATCAGGAGGCGATCTTCGAGGAGTTCCGCCAGGTGGGTGCCGACCACGCCGGGAAACGCGAGGGCACCGGACTTGGGCTGACGCTCGCCCGCAAATTCGTCGAGCTGCACGGCGGGCGGATCTGGGTCGAGAGCGCTGTGGGCAAGGGTTCGACCTTCACGTTCACGCTGCCGGTGGCTTCGGCAGGCGCTACGCCGACCACCGAGGCAGGGAAGCCGGAGCTCGCCCGCTCATGACACAGCACCCCGCTCCGCCGGTGTGCACGGAGCATCTGATTCAGCGTCATCCCCGCGAAAGGGGGGATCCAGAAATGGCTGCGCATTCTCGGTTCCCGCCGGAGCCTGCCCTCGCCAGAAGCCGGAGTGACATCACGACCGTTGGTCGGACATGCCCTGCAGCACACATGCGAGCCCATCGATGAGCGGAGAACTGATACTCATCGTCGAGGACCAGCCGCTCAATCGCAAGCTGGTGCGCGACGTGCTGCAGGCGAAGGGCTACCGCACGCTGGAGACGGAGACCGCCGAAGAAGGGTTGCGTGTGGCGCAGGAACAGCATCCAGCGCTGATCTTGATGGACATCCAGCTCCCCGGGATCAACGGCATCGAAGCACTGAAGCGGCTGCGCACCGATCCGGCCACGCACGCGATTCCCGTGATCGCGGTTACAGCATCCGCCATGCAGCAGAACCAGCGAGAGATCCTCGAGGCAGGCTTCAACGGCTACCAGCCCAAGCCCATCAACGTCAGCGCCTTTCTTAATGCGGTGCGCGAGGCTCTGGATGCAGGGCCGGGCGCGTCGACAGGTTAAGAGACCCAGACAGGCGTGAGCACCCCAGCCAGAATCCTGGTGGTGGACGACACCCCGAGCAAAGTCAAGTTGCTTGCGGATCTGCTCGCCGTCAAAGGCTATGACGTGGTAACGGCCGCATCGGGCGCCGAAGCGCTGGAGCAGGTGGCAAGTTCCCACCCCGATCTCGTGCTGCTGGACGTGGTCATGCCCGGGATGACGGGCTACGAAGTGTGCCGCCGCATCCGCGACAATCCAGCCACGAAGATCCTTCCGGTGGTGATGGTCACTGCGCTCGACCCCGCCGAGGAGCGCATCAAGGGTATCGAGGCGGGTGCAGACGACTTTCTCACGAAGCCGATCAACCAGCCGGAGCTGCTTGCGCGGGTGCGCTCCCTGCTGCGGATCAAGTCTCTGCACGACCAGCTGGAGGAGTCGAACCGCACGCTGGAGCAGCGCGTGGCCGACCAGGTCGAGCAGCTCGAGCGCCTGTCGCGGCTCAAGCGCTTCTTCTCGCCGCAGCTCGCAGAGCTGATCCTGAGCGGCGGCGCAGAGGACCCGCTGAAGAGCCACCGCCGTGAGATCACCGTGGTGTTCCTCGACCTGCGCGGCTTCACCGCATTCGCCGAGACCGCCGAACCCGAAGAAGTGATGAGCGTGCTGCGCGAGTACCACGCCGAGATGGGCCGCATCATCATGGCGCACGATGGCACCCTGGAGCGATTCGCCGGCGACGGCATGATGGTCTTCTTCAACGACCCGGTGCCGGTACCGGATCCCGCCATGCGGGCGGTGCGCATGGTGCTGGCAATGCACGCGCGGCTGCACACCCTGATCGCCCAGTGGAGCAAGCGCGGGTTCGAGCTGGACTTCGGCGCGGGGATCGCGCAGGGCTACGCCACCATCGGCGCGATCGGTTTCGAGGGGCGGCTAGACTACGGCGCCATCGGCACGGTGACGAACCTCGCCGCACGCCTGTGCGGTGAGGCCCAGCCGGGGCAGATCCTGATCTCCAAGCGCGTGCTGGCGTCGGTGGATGAGGTGGTCGAGGCGGAGCCGGTCGGGGCGCTACCGCTCAAGGGCTTCGGCAAGCCGGTGCCGGTGTTCAATGTGACCGCGCTGAAGGTCTGATCTCATCGCTATTCGGCAGCGGGCGCCTGGTTCTTCGTTGGATCCGTTGGAGCAAGTATCTGAGTTATCGCAACAGTTGTCGGCAGGCCGTTCCGCTCTGTCGCGTACTGGCGCATACCCGCGTGTGCGCGCCAAAGTCGCTATAGCGGTAGCGTTGCCATGACTATGCGCCTGGAAACCTCGGCGGCCCGTGAGGTTCGGGCAGTCCACGTACTACGCCAGCGGCGGCTGTGATCAGTGCAGCTTTTGCAGCAGCCCTTCGGCGACGACCGGATTGGAATCGCCACCTACGATCATGTCCTTATCGCCGAAATGAGAAGTTGCTTGGGACGTCACCCTCATCTTGAGGCCTTCTGGAACGAGGGCATACTCGAACAAGACCGCTTCCTGTTGCTGATCGAGATAGCCCTGGCTCGCCTTTTCGAAGGTGGCCAAGATCAAGACCGAAAGCCGGCCCGGCGCTTTCTCCAGGCTCTTCACCTCCACCCGTTGAACGCCACCTCCCATGGGCACGTATTCCACCACTTGTCCAACACGTGACAGCTCGACCTGACGCAATCGCCCGCCAGCGTCAGTGTAGGAATACAAGGGAAACCCTCCCGGGCCAAAATCGACCTGGACTTCAGCCGAACTGCCATCGGCGCCCGTGAGCATGCCTGTCCATGCGCCGGTCAACTCCACCACTTCCGCTCCGGCGGCCATCGTGAGCACCAGCGCGCCAGCGGCGACGCCTGCCAACCACCTTGCCGTCAGAAGCATGCGCACCGTGCTGTCCCCGAAGCCGCAGCCGACATCGAGCACCCGCGCGCCTTTTGGATACCGGCGGCGCCCGAATCCCGCATTGCTGCGTTGCGACGGTCCATCCGTCAGCAGGTGCTTGAAGTGGCAAAAGTTCTCGAATAGTACGGTCTTCCAGGCCTCGATGATGACGCGGTTGCTGACGTCCACAACGGACCCTCCCCCTAGGCAGTTCTTGGACGCCAAGTCTAATCCTGCGGGCGTCAGTTCAGCAAAGCTCCAAGACCCAGCTACTCCGTCATACGCGAGCAGCCTATTACCCAGCAGCCACTACTTGTTGGGCGCGTCGCGCAGCTCGCGCCGCAGGACTTTCCCGATCGGCGTCTTTGGCAAGGTGTCGCGGAACTCCACGTGGCGCGGCACCTTGTAGCCCGTGAGCAGGGACCTGCAGTGCAAGAGCACTGCGTCCTTCGTGAGGTTCGGGTCCTTCCTTATTATGACCACCTTCACCGCCTCGCCCGTTTTCTCGTCGGGAACGCCCACCACCCCGCATTCAAGCACGCCTGGATGCGTTGCCACCACGCTCTCGATCTCGTTCGGATAGACGTTGAAACCCGAAACCAGGATCATGTCCTTCTTGCGATCGGTGATGGTGATGTAGCCCTCGGCATTCAGATTGCCGACGTCGCCCGTCTTCAACCACCCGTCCTGCATCACCTTGGCGGTTTCCCCGGGATTGTTCCAGTAACCCTTCATCACCTGCGGGCCGCGGATGCAGATCTCCCCGGTGTGCGTCTCAATGTCGCCTTCCCCGGTCCACACCGGCACCTCATTGAAGTCCTCGTCGCGGATCGACACCTCTGTGGAAGGGAAGGGCAAGCCGATGGTCCCGTTCCAGGGTGTTCCCAGTGGGTTGGCGCAGACGCCAGGCGAGGCCTCGGTCAGGCCGTAAGCTTCGGTGATATACCGTCCGGTCACCTGCTGCCAGCGCTCGGCCACCGGCTTCTGCACCGCTGCACCGCCGCCGACCACCACCTTCAACGCGGAAAAATCGAGCTGCCCGAATCCCGGCGCGTTCAACAGGCCGTTGAACAGCGTATTGACGCCGGTCATTGCGCTCCACCTCCACCGGCCGAGCTCCCTGACCAAGGCCGGCAAGTCGCGCGGGTTGGTGATGAGCACGACCAGGCTGCCCCACTTCATGAACGCCAGCGTCGAGGTGAGAGAGAAGATGTGGTACAGCGGCAGCGGTGCAATGACGATCTCGGTGCCCGCCTTGAAGCTGCCCGAGATCCACACACCCGTCTGCTCCACATTGGCGAGCATGTTTCGGTGGGTGAGCATCGCGCCCTGCGAGACGCCGGTGGTGCCGCCGGTGTACTGCAGGAACGCGATGTCGTCGTGCGTCACCTCGACCGGCTCGAGCGGCGCCGCCGCGCCGCGGGCGAGCGCCGCGCGGAAGTTCATGGCGCCGTCGATGCGCCAATCGGGCACCATCCTCTTGATCCTCTTGATCATGAAATTGACGATCCAGCGTTTCGGGATCGGCAGCAGGTCGCCGACCTGCGTGGTGATCACGTGCTCGACGGGTGTGTTCTTGAGCACCTGCTGCAGGGTATTGGCGAAGTTCTCGAGAATGACGATGGCTCGGGCGCCGGAGTCTCTCAGCTGGTGCTCGAGCTCGCGCGGCGAGTACATGGGATTGACGTTTACCACTGTCATGCGGGCACGCAGGATGCCGAACAGCACCACCGGGTATTGCAGGAGGTTGGGCGACATGATAGCGACGCGCTCGCCCTTGGCCATGCCCGACAGCCCCTGCAGGAAGGCGGCGAAATCGCGCGACAGCCGCTCCAGCGCCGCATAGCTTATGGTGTAGCCGAGGTTGTGGTAGGCGGGTTTGTCGGCAAACTTGATGGCGATCTTGTCGAGCAGGTCCGGGATGGAGCTGAAGTGGTCGGCGTCGATCGCGGCTGGAATGCCGGCCGGATAGTTCTTCAGCCAGATTCTGTCGACCATGATCCCTCCCCGTCGTGCTTCTCGAACGCCTCCCGTAGGGGCTAGCCGCAACACCCCACTGGTGTAACCAACTCCATGATGCTCGCCCGATGGCAGGGGTACCCGAGTGCCTCGACGGGTGCCCATGGCCGGAAGCTGCCAGCTACGAAGGGCCGGTATCGACCCCAAAGCCGATATAGCGACCGCTGCAAAGCGGCCATTCAACGAGGGAAAGCGGACAGTCGACCGGCTGGACCTCTATTCGGTCGAAATTGACCCAGAGCGGTCCTTCGCAAAATACCAAGAAAGGGACCGCCGCTTGGATGGGTTCACTGATGGACCAGGCTTCATCGATCAGCTTCCCAACTGCCGACGCCACTGCATCCTGATTGGCTCGATAAGTCTGTGTAGACAAAGCTACCGGTGTCGCGGCCGCCCTTGTACTTGCCGCTGACACCCATCGTCTCATAGCGGCCCTTCTGCATTGTGGAGTCCCGCCAACTGCGGCTAATCCATTTGTCTCCATCGCGATCTGTGTGACTGCAATAGCCAGTCGATTTGAATGATTTGTCTGCCATGATCTCGGTGATGTCGATACAGTCAAGCTGGGACATATGCCACGGCTTGTCTGGGGCACTCAGCTCGACCCCCTTTCCTTTCCAGACAACCAGAGAGTGTCCTTCCTCAAGCTGCAGCACGGAGACCTCGCACGTAAAGACGTCATAGCCAGAATTCACGTCGCCTTGCGCCGAAGCACTGGTGGAAACTACGAGAAGGCCAGCGGCTGCGAGAGTAGCTATTTGTTTCATGGTCACCTCCAAAGCAATCTGTGGATCACTACCCTGGAGCGCGCTCCGCTCCTGCAATGCAGTCAAACCCGAGGGGCCCAGCGACGTGGTCAGAACACGAAATCCCTAGGATACAGCCATCTCGGACGATCGAAGCCATGATGCTCCCAAGCCCGCTGATGTGGTTTGATCTAACGCAAACCGGGTGACCCGATGAGCCATTGGCGCCGTGGGTTGATTTGCCAGACGTCATGCTTGACATCAAAGCCGCGCGGTTGAACGGCCCTAGAATGTCCAGCGCGCTTTGCCCTGTTCGCGATCATCGAGACGACTCATGGAAGATGAAATTGGAAGGAAAATCCTGAAGCTGTTGGACCAACACCGAATCATGACGGTTGCGACGCTGCGGCCGGACGGCTGGCCGCAGGCAACGACCGTTGGCTACGTGAACGAAGGCCTGACCCTCTATTTCTCTGCGGCCTGGACAGTCAGAAGGCAAGAAATCTGGCGCGAGATGATCGGATCTCGCTAACGATCGATCACGACACCGCGGATCTGATGACGATCACCGGCCTGTCGATGGCAGCGCATGCGCATGCGGTGGATGATCGGGCCGAAGCGGACAAGGTCTTGCGCATGCTCCCGCTGAAGTACCCTGAGGCACCTCCTTTGCCGGTGAAGATGCCGAGCCCGGACGAGATCCGGCTGTTCCGCGTAACGCCGACGGTCATTTCCGTACTAGACTACTCCAAGGGCTTCGGGCATACGGATCTCGTCACCTGCTGATCGCGTTATCCTCGCGGCCCTCCGGTCATCCGCGACTCGGTGCCTCGTTCCGTGAACGGGTCCCGAACGGCCGCATCTGGGCGACAGCCGCCGAGACGCTTGCCGGGGCGTCCCTTCTTCACTCGTCTTCTGTGCGGCGTGCAACCTTGAACAGGCCCAGCTCATAGTCCGGGCCCGCTTCGAGCAGCCTGAGGGGGCTTAAGCGATATTTTCGGTCGTATAGCGTCGCGTCCAACGTCGCCGCAGGGGAGTACAACGAGGCGGGCATGAGCAATTTCACCTCACCTTCCCCGCAACCGGCGCCGGCCAGCCACACGCACAGCACACCGTCGTCCTGAATATTCGCCCCACGCTTGTCGCCCCAGACCGAGACCGCGACACCGCCCTGGGCTATGAGTTCGACCCCTACGCAAAGCGTCTGGTCCTCCTCCTCGCGCATGTGGCGAACGATTCCGGCATTCCAGGTGGCACTGTCCGGATGGCGATACGCGAGCAGGACCCCCACGTTTACCCACGTGCCGTGAGGGCTCTTGACTAGCGCGCCAACGCCACCGTCAGCCGCATTCTCGACCAGCCAGGCTTCCTGATCGCTCACGAAGGGATACCCTGCGAGCATGTTCCCCACGTTGGCGGCGACCTCCTCAAATCCATGAACGACGGTAGCGCAGGTCGCAAGCCGACGGCGGACATGCCGCCGGTCAGCGGGCAGCTCACACCAGTATCGGACGAGATGTTGCAGTGTCGTTCGCAGCACCGTCTCTGACACGCCTTGCAGCCCGAACTGACTGCCAGGCAGCGTACCTGCCTCTGCGTTCCGCAGAAGCTGCCTAAGCTCAACCTCAGCCCCTCCGGGGCCAAAGCGTCGTGCCGTAAACGGTGGGCGAATCCCCGGCAGCTCACGCACAGGAGGCGCGCCCGAGGCTGGGTCGAAGAAGTACGGCCGCTTGGCCCGGTCAGCGTTGCTTAGCGTCAGGTGTCCGGCCAAGGATGCGATGATGCGCTCCGCCGCCTCGATCTGCTCGGGCACCAACGCTTGCGGTGAGGCTGCGGCCAGCATCAACGCCTGCATGAATTCGGCCTCTACGGTCGAGAGGCGACCACCACGGTAGAGTAGGACCTTCTCGTGTACTCGACCACGCATCTCTGCAAGCTGGTACAGCCGATAGATCTCTGCCCAGTTACCGAAATGGGTGGTGTGCCGCAGACAATCCCACTTCAGCGCTGCGGCTCGAAGTCTTATGGCCCGACCCAGGATGCGAACAACCTGTGTTCGCAATGCTGCGGCCCCACTGGCATTAGCTTCGAAGGCTGCGAGGCACAACTGATACGCCTCGGCAAGCTGAACGACGTACTCGCCTGCGCTTGTCCAGATGCGGTTTGCCTGGAACGTAGTGAGCTGGTGGCGATGGCCGAGGAACTCCTGAGAAGCGCTGCGGTAGTGGGCACGACCCGTGCGGTCCACGGCATCGACAATCTCGTACATCCTGCCAACGCCTATCCCCTGTGCGATCTTGAGATCATCAAGGAGTTCAGACAGGCGCTGCAGCCCAGAAAGGCTCTCGCCGCGCGATAGTGCGGCAAGGAGCTCTTTGGCATCCTCCTTATCGGCTAGGCGGTGATCGGATTTCCTGGCTTTGATCCAAGTGAACATAGTGCCTCGTTGATCCACTCCCCAGTGCGGATCGCGCAGAAGCGCGAAGCGAAGAGCGGGCTTCTCACCAGACAGGGGCCGCGTGGACGAGCATCAAGCCGCTGGCGTTGGAACAAGGCTCGGCGTCGCTCCGGTCTCGAGAACGAGGGCCAAAGCGAGTTCATAGAACGCTACGCGGCGCAGCCCCGATTGCAACATCTCTGCGGCTAAGCCATCGAGCTTGGGCATTTCCAACTCCAGCTCTGCAAGGATTGCACCTGCGAGGCGGGGAACAGCAGTCTCTGCCGTGATGCCCGCTAACCTTCGGGCAAGGTCTCTGAAGTAGCGGTACCGCTCGGGTCTATTTTCGAGCCATTGCAGCACCAGGAAGGTTTCACGATTGCTGAAAGTGAGGGCCATAGGTCGTGAGAGGATCATTTTGCGTTGGGACATGCCCCTGCAAGAAGCAAGCCGGTCCGCGTCCTGCTAACCGGTACCCTATAGCCTGACGACGCGCCTGGCCGGCCATCCCATGCGGGAACTCCGGGCGGCGACGACCATTGCGGGCCTTTGCAGTCACAACGCAAACGCAAAAAAGCCTGTGGCCTGCTTGCGCCTCTCTATTCTTGGTTCACCGAAGGGTTTGGCAAGTTAGACTTCCGCGTCTGCCCGTTGCCACATTCCCGTCCCCCGAAAGCAGCCTTACGATCGGTGCTGGAAGGTGCTCTGATAGAAAAAGCGAATCATCTCGCGCGCAGCATCCGGGCCCTTCGGATCCACGTACGAGCCGAGCGGGCTCCCACCAAACCAGGCGTGACCGCCTTCATGCACGAGCCAATGTTCGCGAACAACACGTCCCGTCGAATCGCGGTGAACGGTGCGGGTATACGCGTGACCGCCCGGCACTTGGCCGCGTTCTGTCGAGGCATTGGCGCTCGATGCGCCGTTTTGCTCCACCGATTGCAAGACCACCTGCTCGCTGTTTCGAGGATGCACGGTTTTATCGCGAGCGCCGTGAAACACGATAGTCGGTGTCGTCGCTGCTAGAGGCGTTGAGTCCGTATTGCGACCAGTCATCGACGCCGGTATTCCGCGCATGGCGGCGAACGCGGATGGAAGATCGTGCGCGCTTCCGCAGGCGAGACCCGAGTGGATGCCGACGGCCGCGTAGAGCTCAGGGTAGGCCGTGACCATGACCGCGGCCATTGCGCCGCCGGCCGACAGTCCAGCCACATAGACTTTGCCTGGGTCGATACGGTAGCGATTCATGACTTCGCGCGTCATGCCGGCGAGGATTGCCGGCTCGCCTTGGTCTCGGCACTGGTCGCCGCGCTTGAACCAGTTCCAGCACCGCGAACGGTTGGCAGCATGGGTCTGCTCAGGATAGAGAACAAGACACTGCCACTCCTCGGCGAGCGCGTTCATACGGGTGCCGTTTGCAAAGTCGTCGGGTGTTTGCGTGCAACCGTGCAACATCACAACAAGCGGGAGCGGTTGTCCCGCGTAGGTCGTCGGGATGTAGAGCTTGTAAGGACGTGCTCCGGCTTGATTGGCATAGGACCCCGTCACGAACTGTCCCGGCTGCCCGTCAATCAGCGTCGGCTGGTGCCGCGGCACGTGCGCTACGGAGTCGCGGTCGCGCCAGCCACGCAGAAAACTCTTGGGGCTGAAGCGCTGGGATATGTCATCGGCCGCCGCCGTTTGAAGTGGAGGCAGACCACGGTTCTCGGGTTCCGTGACGCGTGAAAACTCGGCGTCGATAACGTCGTTACTGGTGCCGCCGTCGCAGTCCGTGTCGCATTCGGCGCCTTCAGCGGCTGCCGAGCCGTGCCCAAGGATGCGTTGAATGTGCGCTGTGGCTTCAAGGAGACGTCCCGCACGCGTGAGCTGAGTTGCCTCGATGAGGCCGATGGGTAGTCCTTTGTTCCTAAACATGATGACCTTTCGCAAGAGCAGATAGGGACCTAACGGATACGGTCGGCCAGGGCAGCCTTCACTTTGGAACTGGCGCGCAAAGCGCCCAGGACCACGATGGAGGCAATGGTTTGCGCGGCGAGCTGCGCCGGCACGTCGTCGTCGATCGTCGCCAGGCCAAGTACCTGAATGTGCAGTTGCTCGCCGGCTGCCCGCAGGCTCTCAAGATCCTGGCGGGTGTAACGCTGCAAACCGAGCACCAGTGAACGTCGCGCCACGGTCCGTTTCACAACGTCGCCGTGGGCACCAAGCTGACCACGGATTGCCGTTCGAATGAAGTCCGTGCGGTTGGAATAGAACCCTTCCTGCACGAGCAAATCGATCTGTCCAAGGTCAACGTACCCGAGATTGATCGTGATCTTTTCCGAGTCGGGTTCTCTGCGCCGCGGCTCCGTTAATCCAGCCTTGACCATCTGCTTACCATCCTCATACCATCCAGTGAGATGGTAATATATCACAAACGATGGACGGCTTGAGGTTGAGCTTAGTGAGATCCGGGGCCCCAACTTCCCTGCAGGAGTCTGCGGGACGCCCCAACGTCAGGGCGGCGGCGCCGGGCCAGTTACTGAGCAACAGCTCAGGATGACTCTCAAGCAAGCCGCCGTCGTAGCTTCTTGCGCGCTTCAGAGCGAAGTCCGCTGCGAGCCGTCTCTGGCTCGCCATCAAAGGCTTCGAGTGACTGCTCCTGGCCGTTACCCCCTGAAGTCGCGGAAGCCAGCGGCGCGCGCTAGATCAGCCTTCACGTCCTCGCGGCTGCGCTCGTACACGATCTCGCGCCCCATGGCGTTGCCAACGTAAGCCGAGCCGTTGCGTGTCAGGATCAAGTCGCATCGCACATTGTGGACACCTTCCCCGAGCACGATCTGGATAATGTCCAGACGCTTGTTAAGGACGACCACGTCGAGCGTCTGGCCGCTACTGGTGACACGTATCTGAATCTTTTCCTCGTTCATGTGACGATCGATTCCGTTAGACACGGTCGCAATAGGTCGCTAGCTGGGGCGCTGCGGTGCGGCGCATCGACTTTGGGCCCTCCAGCCGATGACAGAGTGTAACCTCCTGCGGCCGCCCGTGGTCGGGAGTGGACGGGCTCGACCGGCGGCTACCGACCCAAACCAGCCAGTCGATCTCCTCCTAAGCGGACATTCACAGGCCGCGGCTGGCGGTTTCGCGACGCGGCCTAATGCAACGACCCGCGGCCATTTCGCGGCGGGTTGAGGCAAGACCGAGCGCGTCCGGTGTCGTGTTGCTGTTCTCGTCCAACAGCCATGAGACCTAGGGTCAAGGCAATGACGGACGAGACGTGAAGACCGACAGCTAGGAGGCGACATCACTCTTCTATCGTTTGAACGGCTGCCTATAGCCGACTGGAGCCATCGCAGGAGCAACGGTACGTGGGGCCTGCAATGCCGTATAACGGTTGAGCTGAGCGGCGCGCACGCCGGCGTTTGAGCTTGGCACTTTATCTTTCACGCGTCCGCTCCAGCGATTTGTTAGATGGCACTGGCACCTTAGCCATGATGGAGCACTGGTGCCCGTGCCACATTGTGCGTTCAATCGGAACCCAACCAAGCCTTTCGTAGAGAGCTTCCTGGCCGTGTGTAAAGAGATACAACCGAGACACGCCTTGTGCATGAGCCTTAGCC
>Ga0105101_10000573_pt1 | contig 15462 bp, 11 predicted proteins | sample PPLLak21cMay2015_2_FD_87037 | JGI IMG/M metagenome (GOLD analysis project Ga0105101, IMG submission 87037) | Freshwater sediment microbial communities from Prairie Pothole Lake near Jamestown, North Dakota, USA - PPLs Lake P8 Core (1) Depth... | ecosystem: Environmental > Aquatic > Freshwater >... | reverse complement strand
GAAAATTTCAGAATTTATAGTTAACATATCAATAAAAGCAGGGGGATTAAGAATGCTACATCCGGAAATCACGGATAAAATTCTAAAAGCTTTTTTTAAGGTTAATGATACTCTTGGATACGGTTTTCTTGAAAAAGTATATGAAAATGCAATGAAAATTGAATTATGTAAAATGGGAAGAAAAGTAGAACAGCAAAAAAATATTAGAGTTTATTATGATGGAATTGAAGTTGGAGATTATTTCAGTGATTTGATTATAGATGATTTGGTTATTGTAGAATTGAAAGCTGCCGAATCTTTATGCCCGGAACATGAAGCTCAATTAATAAATTATTTAAGAGCAACAAAAATAGAAGTTGGATTACTTTTAAATTTTGGTAGAAAAGCAGAATTCCGAAGAAAAATTTTTACAAACGATATGAAAGCTCGGCCTCCAGGTAGAAATTAAATTCCGTGTGAATCTGTGTTATCCGTGTAATCCGTGTTCTATTCTTAAGGTTTTAGAGTCCTCTCGCGTTTTTAATTCCGTTTATATGCTTTGACTTATCGATAATATTTCCATTCTCATCAACCACGCCCTGGTGGCATGTATAGCAGGCAGTTATAGGAGCGGGTATGTGCCCTTCGGGAGGTAAACCATGACATGAACCGCATTCAATCTCGAATTCATCTGTATTGGTCCACATTAAGGTTTGATTATTTCCTGTCATTTTATCTGAACTGTAAGCAAATCTATTTGTAGCATCGGCAGAATCTCTGAAAAACTGAAAACTACCGTGGCAATAAGTGTTTGAACAGGTAGCGGCGCTTGAATCATAAGCTGCATTCGATGCACCAAAAGCAGCAGCTAAATCTTTTAAGATAACTTCAGCGGGTAAATCACTGTCAACATGTCCGGGATCATTAACTTGCTGAGGTACTGTATGGCAGCTTGAACAAGGAACTGAATTACCTAGCGTATTTTCATAAAGATGTACTGAATGCGCTCCAACGCTTTTTATTGCGGTTGAAGAATTATTATTAATATCCAGCGGCGGAGCAATTCTGTTAGGATTATCCGTGGAACCGTGGCATGTATTGCATGATGCCGGGCCTCCGGGAGATGAATGGCATGGCAGACAGCTTGGACTGCTTAAACCTCCGCCGAATGCACCGCCATGACAGCTCGCGCAGTCGGTTAAATCCCAGTTGTGATGCCTTATAAAATCACCATGAAAGTTCGGGGAACTTTCATTGTTTATGCCTGTCTTATGTATGGTAATCGATTGATGACAATTAACACAGCTGACACCTGTGGCTCCGCCGTTAAAATCTTGCGCATGGCACTGCTGGCAATTTGAAAAATCTGCATTCTTCAGATAATTTCCATGAAAATTGGGGTGGCCTAATATCATTACACCTTCCCCATGGATAGATTCTTTCTGAAGACTAGGAATATCGGTTTCAAGTTCACTGCAGCTGAAGAAAATTAAAGTAAAGATAATTGCTGCAATTACAGTAAGAAATAAATATTTCATTTTTTTAGAATTCATATATCATTAACCACCGTGACAATATCCGCAAAATCCCAAACCTGCTTGTGCTGCAGATAAATTTACAGTATGACAATTAAAACAAATAGAACCCTGGTTATCATGCCAGTCACCGTTTTCATCTCTCATAAAGTTTGATGGATGAGTTTTTGCATTAGTTCCTTTTATTCCATCGTTATCTAAATGACATTTAATGCATGTAGGATCGGCACCCTGCACATCGTGGCAAGAAATGCAGCCTTCAATATCACGGCGTGCAAGTACGGCATGTTCTCCACCTCCGCTTCCCACACCAAAGGTCATAAAATTAGGCTTAAAGTGAGATACAGGTTCAATTCCGCTTAATGCAAAATCACCTTCTTCCGATTGGTGGCAATTTGCGCAAAAGAGTTCAATCTGATGACATGACTGGCATTCAGTTGTTTTTCCTTTTGCATCTATTCCATGAATGAAGCGGTAATTTAATTCATGTACCCGGGTAATGCGCTGCTGTTTCGATCCGTCGATTGAATTACTAGGTGCATAAGGCTGATAAAAATCATCCGCCGTATTTTGTTCGGTTATTGACGTAGCAGCATCATGGCATTCCTGGCACGAATTGGTGTTGTTGTCATGGCACATTATGCAATCGGCATTTAATTCTTTCGAGGCAAATTTATGAGACTTAATAAAACTTACGCTTCTATGAGATTGAGGTCTTAAATCTGCTGTAGAAATATGACATGACTCGCAGGCATTTGAAGCAACAGTTCTATCATTATGGCACGAATAGCAGTCCTGCATTAATGGATCCGGGAAAGTCAAGTCAGATCCGTATTCGGTTTGGTCAAAATTTCTATGACAATCCGTACACTTCATTTTTTGATCTGCCATATGGAATTTATGATTGAAGATCAATCCGGAAATATTTTGTATGAGAGGTTCATAAACCTCTTCATAATGGCATGTACCGCATTGTTCGGAATCTTCAACATCATGGCATTCCGCGCAGCTGTCATGATTCGGCATCAGTCTGTCTTTCAATGATGTGCTTTGTGCAGCGGTTTGATGGCAGGTTTCACATTCGGCCAGTTCGCTGTGGAACCGGTGGGAAAATTTTATAATATCCTTATTGCTTTTTTTAGAATCTTCATTCTGAGATTCAAAAGCATTTAAGAAAAGAATCCCGGCAATGCTTAATATTAAATATAAGTAGAGATATTTCAGCTTCATTGAATAAGATTTAAATTTTCATTAAACCAGTAATTGATTTTGAAAAACAGACGGTAATCATTTTTATATATTTTATTATCCATGTACTGGCCTTGGAGATCAAATGAAACTTTGGTTAACGGGCGAACATTTATCCCAAGAAGGATAGTTGTTAAGTTATTTCTTTCAGAATCAGCTGAAAGCTTATAGCCTGTAAATGAAAGTCCTAAAGAAGGTGTTAATAATCCGTCTTCAAAGCTATGTGCGGCATAAATTGAGAGAGCATCGAGTTCTCCTGAATACCCGAAGGTTTTCCGGTATGTAAGGCTTCCGTAATCTGAATTTACTCCCGCGGTTATTCTTTGCGAATTTTCATCTTTATAGCTTACGTATCCGAATCTACCGGAAAAAGAATAATTTTTATAGAATGAATAATCGCCGCCTAATTCAATCTCCTGGGTTGTTCCGTAATCAAAAACAGAAAAAATACTGTTATATTTTATCCGCGGTTCTCTATAGTTGTAGTAAAGATTTAATGTAATCTTTGGAAGCTGCAAGTAGCTTCCGAACAATTCAAATTTGGATGTCTTTTCATAATTAAAATCGTAATCATATCTTGTATTTACGGAAAAGATACTCTCCATTTTATAATCCACTTCGGCAGAACCATAAGTGAATTGGTTGGATTTATTTCTTATTAAGACGGTTATGGGATCCAGGACAGGATTCGCGTCGTCCCCTGAACGGGTTAAACGTCTTGCAAAGTATTCCTCAGGTTTGAAGTTTTTATCCACGTAACCTAAAGATATCTGGAAAGATTCCAATGCAGTCGTGGTGAACCTTGCTCCGAAGATATAATCATCTTTCCACCAGTTATCGCTTAGTTCCAGTTTTTGATATGCAGGAATATTTGCGCCGTAAAAAAAACTAAACTTATAAGGCTTGTACTTAAGATCCAAATTTGCACCGTCAAAAGTACCGCCAGCTACTTTGCTGAAAATAGGCTGTCTTCCGATTTTTACTGTTGCTATATCAAAAACATTTCTGGCTTCAAAATAAAGATTATAAAACCTGAGCCTTGGATCATTTTTTAGATCTTCGGATAAATCAGTTTCAAGATTTAAATACGATCTCAGAGAGAAATCGGAATGGTTTAGATTTAAGATGAGCAGTTGAAAAGCCCTGGCATATTTAGCAGAAGTTTCTACCGAATCAAATCTCTCAAAAGTATAAATGCTGGAGCTGAATCTCCCGTTGATATTTTGAGAAAAGGATAAGGAAGCAAAAATAAAACACAAAAATGCGAGGAAAATATTTTTCTTCATGCTAAAATAGTTTATTGTCCCAGTTTTGAAGAGGAACTTATTTACCTGACGGAACCGGATGTTTTATCTTGTCCCACATGGGATTAAATTCGAAACCAGCAAAAGTCGGAGATTCGGAATTGTGGCAGCCGGTGCAAAAAGTTTCCGGATTTTCATGTAAAATTAAACCGTTCTTTACTGCGAGTTCCTTGTCTTTCATTACTTTTTGGCTTTTATAGTTTGATCCCGGACCGTGGCATGTTTCGCATTGTATGCCATCTTTTACATCAAATTTTTCTCCAATGAATGTTTTTTCCGTCTCGTATCCCGAGGCGTGGCATTTTAAGCAGGCTATAGTTTCCGCTGCCGGAGTTGAATGCCCCAGGGCTTTTGCAATACTATCGGCTTTTTCCGTTTGAAGTGTTTTGAATGCAGTTGCATGTTTGCTGTTTTGCCAGATTTCAAGCTGCTTTCCCTGTTTCTCCGTTTTATGGCATGGACTGCAAACCGATACTCCCACAAATGAATTTTTGTCTTGTGCATTTATATATGCAGCTAAAAGAAATATTAAAGTTAAGCTAAGTAATGATTTCATTTTTTCTCCATAATTAGCAGTTATAAATTATTTATTAAATTATTTTAATAATATCATTTTCTTTACTTGCCTGAAAGATCTTTCTCCGCTCGTTTCCGAAGCATCGATGCTGTAGAAATATATTCCGGATGAAAGAGCTGCCCTATTGTTCTCGGTGTCAAAAATAACTGTATGAACACCTGCGCCGACAATTGAATTCAGCAGTTCTTTAACAATTTCTCCATTAATGTTATATACATTTATTTTTACATGGCTTTCCGAGGGGAGTGAATATATAATCGTTGTGCTCGGGTTAAACGGATTAGGATAGTTCTGAGAAAGTTTGAATTCCTCCGGGATATTCTGTTCGGATTCATCCACACTGGTTATTTGACCGCCGATTCCCTGGATTGACTTGATCAATACATCTACCGCAAAAGCCGTATTGTGCATTCCTTTACTTCCGTCATTAAGAATAAGCTGGTAATTGAAGTAAGCTTTCTTAATATTTATATCATTTGAATCACTTATCATTTCCCATGAAATAGAATCTATTCCGCTTGGCGGCAGGTTAATTCTTAACAGCTGCAGCAAACCGTCAATTTCATCAGGAATACTTTCCGCCGTGCCGTCATCATCGTAATCGGACTTAGCTGTAAAATCTTCCCAGCTTGTTTTTGGACCGTGGCAATCAATACATTTTTCTGTATGATAATAATCTGTCTCTTCATTATACAGCTTCCATGTATGCCCGCTGACCTCATTCCAGTTTTCATTATTCGTATCGGAAACAGCTTCAGTCATATGGCAGCCGTTACAGCCATCCTGCACTGCGAATTTATGCGGACTTGTAAAATACGGCCTGTCGAATTCCGCTGCATTCATTCCTAAAAACACATCCCCCTGGGTAGATAAATGAGGTCCCCAGCGCCTATCAACCGTTGTCTGAACATAGGTTTCATTATTTTTCCTTGCTTTATGACAATCAATGCAGGTTGCTCCGGTACCAAGAGCATGCAGCTCGGTATATTGATAACCATTGGCTAAAGTATCGGAACCTTCAGGTCTGAATCTTAATGAAGCAGTATTAGTATTCCCATGAGGATCATGACAAGTGGCGCAGGTAATTCTTGAAGCATTTTCTTCCTCAGTCCAGGTTCTTGCATCGGTCGTTAAACCTTTTGTAAAATTAACATAACCTTGTCCATCGTGGCAGCGGATACAATCGTCAAGATTATTTGTGTTGGCATTAGATCCGCTTGCTCTTTCAAAAACAGCTTCCGAATGAAGAGATTTCTCCCACTGAACCACTTCATTATGTCTAGGCGGTTCATTATGGCATTGAGCGCAGACGCCGCTTTTAATTGATATATCAATTTTGTTAGGATCTGCACCTTCTGTATGCTCACTTCCCGGTCCTTGGCAGTTTTCACAGCCGATTGCAGCAAAATTTACTAGCCCCGGAAATTGAGTTTTCAATGTGTCCCATTTCCCAGGATTCGGAGGGGGCTGCCAGGTCCAGCCTAATTCTGCGGCAACTTCATCAAATCCGTTGTTATCTGCTTCCGGATTATATCCAATAGTATGGCAGCTCATGCATTCTGTGCTGTAACTTGGCGGACCTGAAGTGACCATTCTTTTAAAGAAATTTGCATGACCCGAAACTTTCCACCTGTCAAAAATTTCAACAAATCTTTCAGTATTTTGATGACAGATCATGCAATTAGGATATTGAGCCGGAATTCCTTCAAAGTTGCCGACACCGACAAAATTTGAAACATATATTGTTTTTGTTGTATCGTCCATTCCGCTTCCGGTAGTAATCGTGAGCTTGATAATATATTCGCCTGTAGCGTCAGGTCTAAATTGCACCCAGGTTGAGTTAATAGTTTCTAGTACAGGGTTTGATCCGGCAGGAGTTGAAACGAATTCAAATACTGAAGAAGTAATTTCATCGTCGTTCCCGATATTTCTTGCGGACAAATAGATATATGTTTCATTTGGAACAACATCGAGACCGCTGGAGACCGAAGTGAACACCCCTGTTTCAACATCGTGAGCCGAAACTGCCTCCGTAATGATTTGCGCTCTCTGCGGGAATATTAAATTGAATGAGAAGGTAATTAGGCTTGCAATTAGTAAAGTTATTCTCATATCTTAACCCCGAATTTTTTATAAGTACATCTCTAAATTAAATCATAATTGATTTAATTTTCATCAAATGATTCATCTATCTTCTCTTTGATGAGAAAGATATTTGCTTATTTAAGAAAAATAGGTGGTAAAAAATTAATTCGCAAACAAAGAAATTAAAATTAATCACTTTTTCCGGATCAATATTTAAAATAAAATTTGTTATTTAAAATAACATCAAAAAAATTGATATTAAAACAATCAATAAGTAATTTTGTATGCTAATTTAATATACTTAAATAAAGGAGTAATAGAATGGCTATAAGCGTTGGCATAAACGGCTTTGGCAGAATAGGTCGTCTGGTATTTAAATCGATTGTTGAAAAGGGCTTGTTAGGGAAAGAAATTGATGTTAAAGCAGTTGTTGATATCGTTACCGATGCAAAATATTTTGCTTACCAGATGAAATACGATTCCGTTTACGGAAGATTCAATGCCGATATTAAAACAGAAAAAAGTAAACCGGATGCTGAATCTGATGATGTTTTAGTCTTAAATGGAAACAAAATTAAGTGTGTCATGGCAACCAAAGAACCTTCCCAGCTGCCCTGGAAAGCACTTGGCGTTGATTATGTAATCGAATCAACCGGATTATTTACAAGTTCCGACAAAGCAAAGGGACATCTTGAAGCAGGAGCTAAAAAAGTTATTATTACTGCTCCGGCAAAAGGCGAAGATATTAAGACTTTTGTTTTAGGTGTAAATGATCAGGAATATGATCCTAAAAAACATCATATAATTTCTAATGCTTCATGCACAACTAACTGCTTAGCCCCGCTTGTGCATGTGCTGCTGAAAGAAGGCATTGGTGTTGAAACCGGTATAATGACCACTATCCATTCGTATACTGCCACACAGAAAACGGTTGACGGGCCTTCCAAAAAAGATTGGAGAGGCGGCAGAGCTGCAGCAATAAATATTATTCCGTCTACAACCGGCGCTGCTAAAGCAGTCGGCGAAGTTATACCTGAAGTTAAAGGAAAACTAACAGGAATGTCATTCAGAGTTCCTACACCGGATGTTTCAGTTGTTGATCTTACCTTCCGCTCCACAAAAGATACTTCGATTGAAGAGATAGATAAATTAATGAAGAAAGCTTCAGAAACCTATCTTAAAGGAATTCTGGGAGCAACCAGCGATGAAGTTGTATCGACTGATTTTATCGGCGATAACCGTTCTTCGATTTACGATTCATTGGCTACTCTTCAAAATAATTTTAAGAATGAAAAAAGATTCTTTAAAGTTATTTCCTGGTATGATAACGAATGGGGTTATTCAAACCGGGTGGTTGATCTTTTAATGAAGATAGCTAAAGCATAAATTATTTGGAGTAGACGAAGTTTCACTGCTTCGTCTTTTCTCCAGCACCTGCAGTAATTTAAATTAAATCTACTTTATCCCGCCTTTGCGGAAAAAATGTAAAGATTTTAGTGAGGGAAAAATGAAAAAACTATCCATTGAAAATCTTAATGTAAAAAATTTACGTGTGCTGGTCCGGGTTGATTTTAACGTTCCGCTGGATGAGAACCTGAATATCACCGATGATATAAGAATTACTTCTTCACTTCCGACAATAAAAAAAATTATCTCCGGCGGAGGAAAAGCAGTTCTAATGAGCCACCTGGGGAGACCTAAAGGAAAGCCTAATCCGAAATACAGCCTGAAACCTGCAGCAAAAAGATTGGGAGAGCTTCTGGGTAAAGAGGTGAAACTTGCTCCGGATTGCATCGGCGAGGAAGTGAAAAAAACGGTCGCCGCTATGTCTCCAGGTGATGTGGTTTTGCTTGAGAATCTGCGTTTTCATGAAGAAGAAGAAAAAAATGATCCCTCATTTGCCAAGCAGTTAGCCGAATTAGGCGATGTCTATGTAAATGATGCATTCGGGAGCGCGCACCGTGCACACGCATCAACTGAAGGCGTCACGAAATTTATTAAACAGAATGCTGCGGGATATTTAATGCAGAAGGAGCTAGATTATTTAGACTCTGCCGTTTCTGATCCTGAACGTCCTTACTGCGCAATCCTTGGCGGTGCTAAAATCTCCGGCAAAATTGATGTCATAAATAACCTTCTAAATAAGGTAGACACTTTAATCATCGGCGGGGGAATGGCCTTTACATTTTTTAAAGCACAAGGGAAAGAAATCGGGAAATCTTTATTAGAGGAAGAAAAAATATCTTTAGCAAAAGAGCTGCTTGACAAAATTGCAAAAACTAATGTTAAATTTCTTCTGCCTGTTGATGTAGTTGTTGCGGAAGAATTTAAAAATGAATCTCCATCTCAAATAGTTAAGGCAGATAGCATTCCATCAAATAAAATGGGGTTGGATATAGGGCCTGAAACAATTAAATTATTTAAAGAAGAATTGCTGAAGTCGAAGACTGTTGTTTGGAACGGTCCTATGGGTGTATTTGAAATGGATAATTTCAACAAAGGCACGTTTGCAATTGCTGAAGCTTTAGTGCAAGCCACAGAAAAAGGAGCAAAAACAATTATCGGCGGAGGCGATTCTGCAGCAGCAATTAGCAAAGCCGGGCTGGAAGATAAAGTTTCGCACGTTTCAACGGGCGGAGGAGCTTCACTGGAATTTCTGGAAGGTAAAATTCTTCCCGGTGTTGCTGCTCTCAGCAATTCATGATGTTATCATTGTCATCAATCATAGATGTTCCTGCAGTTAATTTATATGAGTATTATTTTTTTTGTTATTATTTGTATACGAGGAAAATAAGTGAGTAATTATTATAGGCCTGGCGGATTTGGATTTAGTTTTTTTCCGCCTGTTATTAAAAACCTGCTGATCATTAACGGTGTGGTTTTCTTTATTCAGATTTTCGGAGAACAGGTCGGAATTGGTTCCGGTTACTCCTTTTCTGATGTAATAATGAAATATTTTTCTCTTATACCGCTTGAAGGAATTGGTGGTGCAAGTTTCTATCCGTGGCAGCTTATTACTTATCAATTCATGCACGGAAGTTTCGCGCATATATTTTTCAATATGTTCAGCCTCTGGATGTTTGGGATGGAAATAGAAAATATGTGGGGATCCAAAAAATTTCTGTATTATTATTTGCTTTGCGGAATCGCTGCGGGAATATTCCATCTCGTTCTTTCTCCAATTTTAACCGGAGGCAATGCTCCTACAATCGGAGCATCGGGTGCCATATTTGGAGTACTTGTGGCTTTTGGAATGGTTTTCCCGAATAGGTATATATTCCTTTATTTCCTTTTCCCTGTCAAAGCAAAATACCTGATCACTTTTTTTATTTTAATCGAAATTTTTGCCATTGACAGTGCTGCTACAACCGTTGCTCATCTGGCACATTTAGGAGGCGCACTGGCCGGATTTATTTTTATCATGTTCGATCCCCGTACCGATGCCGAAATAAAATACCTTTTCAAAAAAACTCCGCACAACAGAACTGCGAAACCTTTTAATCCTTTCGGCGGTTTTAAAAACCGCATGAAAAAGAAAGAAGAACCGGAAGAAGCAAAATTTTATGAAATAAAAGAAGAAAAGGATACTATCTCTCAGGAAGACATCGATAAAATCCTCGATAAGATCAGCCGGTCCGGTTATCAAAATCTTACTGAAAAAGAAAAACGGATTCTTTTTGAAGCAAGCAAAAAGATAAAATAGCGGCTCTATGTTTTTTAAACGGTTCTCATCTTTTATTATCCTCATTTTTTTTACCGGGATTCTTTTTTATTCCTGCTCCGAAAAAGAACCTGTTGAACAGGAAAAAATGATCAGGATCTACACTGAGATGCTTTTTGCTCAAGATTCATCGGTTTCCGCATCAAACTACAAGCCTGATGAAAACGGTAAAGAAGCACTGCCGGATTCTGTGAAAACAGCAATTTTCCGGAAGCATAATGTTTCTCAGAAAAAATATGAAGAAACCATTCTCTACTACAATGAAAATCAGGAGCGATGGATGGATTTTTTCAACAAAACTATAGTTTATCTTGATTCGCTGAAGAAAGAAGGCGGGAAGTAAATCTTTTATTTGTAAGTGAAGCCTTGTATTTTGCCGCTGCAATTCTTATCAGCGGATAACCGATATCCTCCGTTAAACGATTCTTCAAATCCTTTAAATTAATATACCCTTTTTTTATTTCGCTAGTTAATTTATCAAGCATACTTGGAGGAAATAAAAAGCTCACATCTACTTCCGGATCGTATTGGAGGATTGTTTCGATCTGCATAGAAACAACCGGTTCGGAAAGCTTTCGTAGAGATGCAATATCTTTAAGCTGGTAGCCTTTTGAAAGAAGCTTGTAAGTCTCCATTATATTTTCCGGAATTGACTTTTTAATATTTGCGGTTTCACCACTATCATTTTTCCCAGTTGATCCCGAAAAATTATTGATGATTTCAAGGAATTCATTTCCAAGCTTGTTAAACATCCGTAAGTTAAATCCGTTTACCGACAGGATTTCATCTTTTGTTTTTGGTTTCTGAGTCGCAATTTCTTTGAGGATTTCGTCTGAACAAATTAAATTACCTGTCTGCATAAATTTCATCGAAGCTTTTTTCCTTGCTTCTCTCAGCAGGTTAAACAGCTCTAAATTTTCTTCATAATTGAGATCTTGAACAGCATGATCTTCAATTAATCCGTCATTTTTTAGCTTTTCAAACCCGTCGTTTGTGAGCTCAATTATTTTTTTGTTATAGTTATTCCTTTTAATTAGATTTTCAGAAATCATCTCATGCAGCACTATGAGCAGTTCATTTTTTTCATAGTTGCCGCAAATTCCGAACGTATTCCATTTCAAATATGTCTCCCGTTTCCCCGTTCCCCTTATAATCCGGATCAGAACTGTTTCATTTATTCCGTTTATTGATTGGTATAAAGTCCTCAGTATAACTTCTTTTATATAAATTACCGTTGCTTCCGGGAGCTTCTCTATGGTTATGCATTTATCGCATTTTTCGCACTTATAATCTTTGGTTTCTTCTCCAAAGTATTTTAAAATGAATTTAAACCTGCAGTCATTGCTGTAAACATAATCAATCATTGTATCCAGTTTTTTTTGAAGATATATGTATGCCTCATTAATTTTTTTATAATCCAGTATAAGATGGTTAGAATTTACTCTCGGCTGCAGCAGCAGAATGCTTTCCTTCGCGGTCATTTTGTTATACGAGAGTATGCCTAAATTATCCAGTAGATTCAATGACTCATCTATTTCAGTCTCATCCAATCCTGATTGTGCAGAAAGATTGGCAATTGAAATCTGGACGGCCCGATTGAATAATGAGCTTCCATATTCTCTTAAAATAAGAATAGTAACATCTTTCACTCTTTTGTTTGTCGTTTTTTTAATGAACTCTCTTAAGTTGTTTATTCCGATGTTAAATTGCATGGAAGTTTTTTTATCAAACTCGGATAGTAATTTTAGATATCCGCCCGATTCTAGAATTTTCAACGATGAATTAAGGATTCCTTTATTTACTTCCCGTTTTGCGGCTGCCGAAATAAAATCAATATTGATCGGAATTTCTTTATCCGGCTGCATTCCTTCTGCTATACGGCCGTAATCGCAGACAGCATTATAGACTGAATGAATGAGTTCTTTATCCGGATGATTGTTAGAGATGAAATAGTTTTGAATGTTAATATCTTGATCGTCGTGGAGCAGAAATATATATGATTCTTTTCCGTCCCTTCCAGCGCGTCCGATTTCCTGGTAATAATTTTCAATTGATCCGGGAGTATTGTAATGAATTATAAGCCGGATATCCTTTTTGTCTATTCCCATTCCGAATGCATTTGTTGCAGCTATAACAGGCAATTGTCCGCCTAAGAAATCTTCCTGGACTTTTCTTCTTATTTCGGGTGCTAATCCTGCATGATAATAAGCGGAATTAATCCTGTTCATTATCAAATATTCGTTCACTTCTTCGGCATTTTTTCTTGAAGCGGTGTAGATTATTGCCGGAGTTTTATACCTTGAAATAAGTTCAAGCACTTTCTCTTTTTTCTTTCTGGAAAGAATAACAAATAAATTGAGATTCTTCCGTTCAAAGCCTCTTACAAAAATCTGCGGGTCTTTTAAATTAAGCTGTGTAACAATATCCGAAACCACTTCGGGAGTTGCTGTTGCGGTAAACCCTGAGATCTTTGTTATTCCTATAAACCGGGCGAATTCATTAATTTTTCTATAGCTTGGCCTGAAGCTGTGCCCCCATTCGCTTATGCAGTGTGCCTCGTCTACAAAAAGAAATTCAGGATTCAGTTTTTTTATTCTTTCCGCAAAGCTGACGCTTTCCAGCCTTTCAGGTGCTGCATATAACAGTTTGATTTTTCCGTAAGAAATATCCAGAAGGACTTTTTCAGTTTCATGGAATTCCATTGTGCTGTTAATAAAAGCTGCGATGGTTTCATTTTTATTTAAAGCATCCACCTGGTCTTTCATTAATGCAATAAGAGGGGAGATGACTATGGAAAAATTTTCAGATACAAGAGCGGGAATTTGATAGCAGATTGATTTCCCGGCACCTGTGGGGAGAACAGCAAGAACGTTTTTTCCTTTAATTATTGCTTCAATTATTTCCTGCTGCGCCTGACGGAAGGAATTGAATCCGAAATACTTCTGAAGCGCCTGGAGAATCTTCATTTTTAGATTTTAGAATATTAGGATAATCTAAAACTATAAAACATATTTCAAAATTAGAAATCCAAGGGGCTGGCTAAAAAGTAATAATTATTCTTAAAATAGAACGCTGACAGCGCAGATTTTAAACTGACCTGCCTTGCCGGTCCGCTCCGACTCGTCGGAGACGAGGCGAGCCCTCGGCTTCGCCGCGAGGCGAGCAGGCAGATTTACGCAGATCTTTAAATTGAAAATTACTTTTTAGTCAGCCCCGTTAACAGAAGACCTAAGTCCTGTTTAGAATCCCTTCAGCTGAATATTTCCCGATCCTGTTACAGCCCTGATTTCCCCCATGCCTGAATCGAGTGTTCCGATTATTGAATTTTCGTTCTGCTGGATATTTGTAAATGTAAGCCCTTCCTGGTAAACCGAACCATTTTTGCTTTTTGCGTAAACTTCTGCAGAAGTATTGGAAGGTATGGTAATTAAAATATCCCCCGTTTGAACTGTAACCCTGCAGTAACCTTCAAATGGAATCGCAGTTTCCACCGAAACGTTTCCTTCTATGCACGAAATCTCACATGATCCGTTATGTTTCATTACATCCACGTTTGATGTACTTTGTATGTACAGTGATCCATCGAGCTGGGATACATAAGTATTTCTAAGGGAATATTCTACCACACATTTCATATTATAGGGGATATCCAGTTCCAGCATTCCCCTGACGCGAAGTTCTCCCGGACCAGTTAACGTTACAATCACCGTGTCGTTCAGCTTTTCAAATGAAGGATTGAGAAGAGCGAAGTAACTATTAGCTTGTTCTTCAGTTTCTGTCTCAGCTGTTTTATAAATGTACCAGCGTACTGCAGGATGTGCCGTTCCTTCGCCATTAACCATTACTGACCCCATAAAATTCCTGACTATAAGGACTTGTTCATTTGTGATTGAATAGTTCCCCGAGGATCCGCTGCTGAATATTTTTGTTACAGGATTAATAACAGATGAATCTTGTTTGCACCCGGAAAGGAAAATTAATGCAGAAAAAATCAGGCGTGTAATTTCTTTTATTGTTTTATTTTTCATTTTAATGAACCTGCTGGAAATTATTTAGGTCCTTAATTAAGTTAATTTTCTTGAATGCATGGGAAAATACACGAGAGCTTTGTCCCCTTTCCCTAATGTTTTTGTTGACTTGAACTAATATAATGTCAAAATAATTAATTGGCAATCAGGTCTTATCGCCGTCATCCTATTTAAATAGAATATGTAAAGAGAAATTGAAATAGCAGAAAATGTCAGCGGTAGTTTTAGAATTAAAATGTTTTTTTCTAATAGATTTTTATTACTTCATTTTTCTCAGTCTGATTTCAATATCTTTTTCTTCTTTCATTAATTCTGTAAACTTCGATAAATCTGTTTCGCCGAAATGATACGGATACAGGATCTTTGGTTTAAAAGATCTTGCTGCGTCAGCGGCCATTTCCGGAGTCATTGTATAGGGCAGATTCATCGGAAGGAAAGCAATATCAATTTCTTTTAACGATTTCATTTCCGGAACATTTTCGGTATCACCGGCTACATATAATTTTTTATCTCCAAAAGTAATTACATATCCGTTGCAGGTGCCCTTCGGATGAAATGGTTCGCCGTTGTCTCTCTTGTGAACAATATTATATGCCGGCACTGCTTCTATTTTTATACCCTCCACAGTTCTTACGTCGCCGTTATTCATAACTGTTCCGTCTTTAAGCTGTTCGGAGCCTATTTTATTAACAAGTATGGTAGTATTTTGTTTTCGAATTTTTTCAATCGCATTAAGGTCAAGATGATCTCCATGATGATGAGTAACAAGAATAATATCTGCTTTGGGAAGAGAGGAATAGTCAGCCAGTTTGCTGTACGGATCTACATGAATTACTTTCCCGTTGTAAGCTAACATTAACGTTCCGTGTCCTATAAAGGTAATTTCAAGATTACCGCCCGATGTGGAAATTGTATCCTTTTCAAAATTTTGGGAATAAGCTGAGAATGTCAGAGCTGCTGTTAAAAAAAATAGATTAAGCATAAG
>Ga0105101_10000572_pt1 | contig 15474 bp, 18 predicted proteins | sample PPLLak21cMay2015_2_FD_87037 | JGI IMG/M metagenome (GOLD analysis project Ga0105101, IMG submission 87037) | Freshwater sediment microbial communities from Prairie Pothole Lake near Jamestown, North Dakota, USA - PPLs Lake P8 Core (1) Depth... | ecosystem: Environmental > Aquatic > Freshwater >... | reverse complement strand
CAGAAGGATCCTGGGAGAATAGTCTCTCAGGCTAGGGCACAAGTTTCCTGCTTTCTGTTTTCTCTGTGGTTACTGGGGCGCTTGCCTATTCCCATGATATTCAGAAAGAGTGAGTGTGTGAAAGAAAAACGGTTTTGTGCTTGAGAAAAAATCGTTGTTGTTGTTCTTCTCCTGCGGCTCGACATCTTAATAGAGAGGCACCAGACACGCTCTAAAACGATTTAGGAAAACGCACATGCGCTGCAATCAGAAGAAAAAAGTATCGAAAATGGTTATTAACAAGAAAACAAATAGGCTTAAAAGAACCCATCGTAAAGCGGGGAAAAACAGAATATGTCGATCGATATTGCGGTAATTCCTTTTTCTACAGTGTTGATTTTGCTCATTACTTTTGCTGTTTCATTAATCAACATGACGATTAACCGATTGTTGGTCAGCCGTATGGTCGGATGGGAAGAGTATAGGGTGATGCAGAAAGAGATCGCTGAACATCGATCTGCGACTATGAAGGCTGTACGTGCGAATGATAAGAAAATGATTGAAAAACTGAAGAAGAAAGATGCGCAGATAAACCAAATGAATATGAAAATGAGTAAACCTCAATTATTGCTATTCCCAATCGGTTTTGTTTATATTCTGATATGGATATTCTTCCTTACGCCAGTGTACGGCGCAAGTTCCGTTGCTGTTGTACCGGGCATGGGCGGAATACCTGTACTCTATTGGTACATGCTCTGCTCTTTCCTGTTCGGAACTTTAGTGTCTAAGCTGTTAGGCGTAACCCCGATGGAATAATAGAGACTGAACTTCCTGAGGCAGCTTTATGAACAGTGCTGAACGGGGCACAAAGAAGGGCGAGAGAATAGTCCTATGCATTTCCGGAATGGCCGGGACTGGAAAATCCACTTTAGCCAAGAAACTGGCCAGGAAATACAGACTTCGCTATTATTCAGGCGGAGACGCTCTGAAGGAACTAGCAGCGGCTGAAGGTTGCAGCGTGTCCATTCAAGGGTGGTGGGAAACCTCAGAAGGTCTCCGGTTCCTACAGAGAAGGAAAAAAGACCCGAGATTCGACAAGGCAGTGGATAATAAACTTCTGGAGTATGCAAAACAAGGGAATGTTCTTCTGGATAGCTGGGCGATGCCCTGGCTTTTGAATACTGGCTTCAAAATATGGCTTTCAGCTTCCGTAGAAAAAAGAGCAGAGCGAATAGCAAAACGCGACAAGATCTCGTTGAAGGAAGCTACGGCTGTTTTGAAAGAGAAAGAGGGAAGCACAAAAGCCATCTACAAGAAACTCTACGGTTTCACTCTTGGAGAGGATTTTGAGCCTTTCAATTTCATTTTAGACACAGACAATCTGAAGGCAAACGAGGTTTATCATGTTCTCTGTGACGTTGTCGATAATTTGGTATTCAATAAAATAAACTAGCATCTGTATTGCAACTATCTCTATTTTTGTGCTCTGCTGAGGCGCGTTATTTAAGCCTACCGCAATTGTTAAAATTGAATTGCAATATACTACCCATTTTCTAAGCCGTCTTGATGCGGAGGTGAGGGATAGGTGCAGTTCAAAGACAATCCTGTCTTTGCGATGCTCTTCTTGGAAGCAGTCGCCATATGTCTGCTTATTTCTTTTCGATTCATCAATCTTGAGTCAACAGTAAATCTTCTGTGGTTCAATCTGCTTTTTGTTTCAATGACTTTCATCCTGAAGGCCCCTCTCAATAGAAAACTGGGTTTGCTAGCATTGGGCAATGTTCTAGGCGTTTTCTGCAACTTCTATTATCGACTTTTCCACAGTGCAGGCTGTCTGATTTTCGGAGATCCATTCAGTTTGGTCTACGTAATTCTCTATCCATTTTTCAATTTCATGTGGATAGTGACTTTCTGGTCACTAAGTTTGGCTGCTCTCTCTAGCCAGGCAAAAGGACGGAGATGAAAAAATTGATCATTCAGGCTTTCAAACTCATGATTGGCTTCTATACCGTGGTGATAGTGGGCTATCTATTCAGACATTATATTTTCACGTTCACAGCGCTACGGAAATCCGACAATTCTTGCTCAGACGATTTCGAAGACCACCTCTATGAGCCAACCGTCTCCATAGTGATTCCTGCTCGTAATGAAGAAAAAGTAATTGGCCAGTTGCTCCAGCGGATGACTGAGTTAACATACCCTATGGAGAAGCTAAAGGAGGTCATAGTCATAAATGATGCATCATCTGACGCTACTGGACAAATTGCCGAAGAATATTCTAAGCACTATAGTTTTATCAGAGTGATTCACAGAGACAAGAAGACTGGCGGCAAAGGCAAGCCTTCAGCGATAAACTCTTGCTTGCACCTACTGACCGGTGTAATCGTGCTTTTTTTCGATGCAGATTATATTCCCCAGATAGACATTGTCGAAAAACTCGTAAGAGGATTCGTTAACCCTAATGTGGGCGCAATACAAGGACGCCCTGTAGTGTACAATGAACCAAAGAATCTTGTGACAAAAATCATAGCTTTGGAGAGGATAGGTGGCTATTGCATAGGTCAAAAAGCACGTGACGATCTTGGTCTGACGCCCCAATTTGGTGGCACCGTTGGAGGTTTTCGTCGGGCTTTTCTGGAAGAGATAGGCTCTCTTGACGAGTCAATGTTGACCGATGATACTGATTGGACCTTTCTCGTGCGCCTTCATGGCTATAAAGTCCGTTATATAGACGATGCTGAATGCTATGAAGAAGCTGTTGACAGTTGGAGTGCCTACTGGAAACAGAGGCATAGGTGGGCTCTGGGGCACATGCAGGTGTGTTTCAAGCACGGTTGGAGTGTAGTGAAAAGCAGGAAACTTTGCTTAAAAGAGAAAATCGACGGTTTGCTTCTCCTGCATTTGTATTTCCTGCCGGTGGCAACTCTTTTTTCATGGTTGGCAGGCATAATGCTTGTTTTGTTTGAACCCTCACCTGCGGTCTACACCATGTGGTATTTTACTCCCATGTCGTTGTACATTCTAGCGGCAAATTCTGCTCCTTTTTTTGAGATCGGTATTGGTACGTACCTGGATGAGAGAACAAGAATTCAATGGCTGATTCCTTTATTGCTTTTTTCGTACTTGTTCAACATACTCATTTGCACAAAAGCTTTCTTTGATCTCCTATTTTCAAAGGTACTGCGAAAACAGAAGAATTCTTGGGCTAAGACTAACCATAATGGAGGTGAAAATCGTTATTCCGGAATTAGATCTTAATTTCCTTGGAGCGGCTTTTGATCTTGATCCGACATCGGCATTGATCGTTCTCTTTGTGGTGAGTCCTTTTCTTATTTTTATACTTTTTTTGCCCGCTATAATAGAATTGAAAAAGCCGAGGGATAGGGGACCGCGTTTGATAATGGACAAGATTCCCACCCCTAAATTGAGTTTTCTGTATGGAATTGTCCCTTTGGACAAAGTTGAATTTGAATGGGAAAGAGATTTTGATCTTTCACTGATTCATAGCGTCGCAGCCATTATCGAAGTCTTGCCGAAGTTTGAGGCTTAGAGTTGCTTTTTTTCAAGAGAAATCCTGCATTCTTCCATTGGTCCATAGCCAGAGTCAAGTTGCCGTAAGGGCTTCCGTGAAGGGAATAGAAGATATAACATAGATAGGTGCATTGTGTGCAATCTTTGTAATTCTTACGCAACAGCTTAAATTCCTTGCTATTCCACTTTTTGGGCAGGTCGAATATGGATCCTGCGAAATTGTGACTGTGGCACCCAGCAATTCTGCCTAAATGATCAACTACGAGAAAGTCACGGAGTGCGCGGCACTTCCATGTCCGATTGCCCGTTTCATACAGTTTTCCAACTGTGTTTAGAAGCTTATCTGTGACGAGTATGTTTCTGTTTGTCTTCTTCATCTCTTTAAGATCATCGCACAGCTTTACCATTGCCTGCGAATCCTTTATTACGAATTCATCGTTGCTCCTGCCTATTCGAAAGAGCTGATTCACATCATTTGACGTGTCAAACGAGTAGAGACAGTACCAAAGAGGGATTCCTTTCCTTGAAAAATGATTTGTGATATCCAAGATTTCATGCAGGTTTAGTTGTGAAATCGTTGGTGTGACGGCTACGTTTATTCCTTCGTTGTGTAAGGTTTCTACAGTTTCAACGGCTGATTTCCAGGCTCCTGGCACACCTTTTATGTAGTCATTTCTTTCCGGGTCCAAGCTGTCTATTGAGATTGCCACGAAATCGACGTTTCGTAATGCCTCAGTCTTTTTGGCTGCCATGCTGCCATTGTCATATACTGTTGTGACGAAAAGTTTTGAAGCGTAATTTATTATCTCTTCTGCATCTTTTCGCAGGAGGGGGTCTCCTCCGGAAAGCACGAGTTCCACGATGCCGAGTTTCTTAAGTATGTCTAAGCCTTTCTTTATTTCGTTGGTTGATAGTTCTTTCTGGTCTTGTTCTTTCCAGACATTGCAGCCTCTGCAACGGTAGTTGCATTTCCTTGTTATCATCCATTGGGCGTGATGAGGCTTGTTTGGGATAAGCGAGCGCGCTGCGACAGCTGCAGTTTTCTTGATTTTCGAGGTCAAATAAGGTTTCACTAGCCGATCAGTTGATGCTAAAGTATTTAGACCAGGACTATAAAAACCATACAGCGCATTTGCGTAGATTGGCTGGTCTGATTGTCATCTAAAAAAATACGTGGCTGGATAGAAAAGCGTTTACTTTCAGTCGCTATTATTTCGATTAGAGTGATGAGATGTAATTATGGGTCCCGTTGATGTTATACTTCTGACTAAAAACAGTGAGAAAGTTCTTGAAAGCTGCCTCAGGTCGATCTATCGAAATGTGCCCGTAGCGCGGCTGATAGTCGTCGATAGCTATTCCGTAGACAGCACAATCGACATCCTTAGACGATTTGACGATAAATACCATAACGTTCTGATAATTCAAGATGACGGTACGCGAGCAACAGCTAGGCAGAAGGGAATCACCAATGTCGAGACCGAATGGTTCATGTTCGTAGACAGCGACGTTGTCCTGTGCAAGGATTGGTACAAAAAAGCTCTGAGTTGCGTCGACAATGATGTGGGAGCGGTTTGGGGAATCGAAGTGTGGTCAACAATCAAAAACAAAGCTACGCTAAAGATGTTTTTGTGGATAACCAAAAAGATATTTGATCTCCGGGGAGGGACTCACGACACGCTTATCCGCACCAGTTTAGTCAAAGATATCCAAATACCAACAAACCTTCACGTTTTTGAAGACTCCTATATCAAAGACTGGATAACTGAGAAAGGCTACCAAGTAATTGCCTGCTATACTCCATACTGCATTCACTTCAGACCTGAAGATGTGTGGACCTTAAAAGGCAGCTCAAGAATAATAACTGAAGCCATAAGGTGCGGTAGCCCAAGGTTGATTATCAGACTAGTACTCGCCTACGGTTTTTACGCTGCATATTCCATATATCAGTTGTTCACAAACAAGACATAAAGCTCCTAAGCTGCACAAGCCTCACAGCACAAGTTTCGAATAGGTCTATATTCTTATATGTTGCATCAGTATCACGAAATCAACAAGGAAGCTTCAGCGGAAACACGGAGGAGACTGTGATGCAGGCAGTTGATGTTGTATTGCTGACGAAAAACAGCGACTACCTTCTTGAGAAATGCATTGCCTCCATCTACGAGAACGTTCCAGTTAACAACCTGATAGCGGTTGACGGCTTTTCAACCGACCGCACCATGGATATTATAAACAGACTGAAACGGAAAAACGGAAATGTCAAAACGCTGAATGTAGATGGTTCTAGAGCCAGGGCAAGGCAGAGAGGCATTGACCAGGTTGAAACGGAATCGTTTGTTTTCGTTGACAGCGATGTCATCCTCAGCAAAGGCTGGTTTGAGAAAGCAAAAAAATGGTTGACTAGTGATGTCGGCGCTGTTTGGGGAGTAAACATCGATGTGATTCCGGGAGTCAAGGATGGGCGTATTATGCAGTTTCAGAGCTTGATAGCGCGGCAATGTTTCGGTATCAGAGGCGGAATGCACGACACCCTAATTCGTACAGACGCTGTGAAGGGAATCGAGATTCCAGAGCAACTACATGCTTATGAAGACGCGTTCATCATCAACTGGATAAAAGAGCGCGGCTACAAGACTGTGATCGGCGACGATATTTACTGTTTGCATTACAAGCCGCCTGGAAACTGGAGACTGCAAAACGGTGTCTCACAGGCTATAGTAGAATTCCGCTGCGGCCTACTCTATTCGCGGATGTTGACTTATGGATTTTATTATCCGTTTTTCTTGCTTTATTGGTTTGTTCAGTTTGCACTCCAGATACCGGAGAATTTTCATCGCGCTAATGCGGTCCAAAGATGATCTGAAACCGGTCGCGGCAAAGTCTTTGTTCTACCGTCCTTGATTACTAAAACTCTTTCGTTTGACTTTCCTAGGAATTCACCTATTATTGAAGCTTGGATATTTTCACCCTCAAGATTCTCGGTAATGTCTTTTGCTTTCTTCGGATCTGCCGAAATAAGCAAAGCTCCCGAGCTTATCAGTTGCAACGGATCGATTTTGAAATGTCTGCATATCCTAGAAGTTTCAGGAGCAACTGGAATATTCTCCCTGAAGATTCTCACTCCCAAGCGGGATGCATCAGCGATTTCATGGATTCCTCCTGCGACTCCTCCTTCTGTTGGGTCGTGCATGGCATGGACTCCTCCAGTTCTCCAAGCGGTCATGGCGTCTTTGACAACGCTGATTCTGCAATAGAAATCTTTGGCGTTTTCCACGGCAACTCTGCTGAATCTCTTTGCTATCTCCCTTTCCCTGTCTGTGGCTAAGATCGCGGTCCCTTCTATGCCTGCAGTCTTCGTTAAAATAATTTTGTCCCCTGCTTTTGCTCCAGCGGCTGTAACGTACCTGCCTTTTTCGGTCAAACCCATAATACAGCCCACGACTATGGGCTTTGCCAAGCCTGGCGTTGTTTCGCAATGACCGCCTACGATAGCTACGCCCAAATTTCGGGCTGCATCGTGCATCTGGGTGCTAATCATGTCTACGAGGTCTTTGTGCGCACCCTCAGGAAGGAGTATGCATGAGAAGAAAAAGGAAGGTTCCACGCCGAATGTAGCGATGTCATTGGCATTCACATTGACTGCAAGCCAACCGATTCGTTCGATAGCCCCAGTGATGGGATCCATGGAAATTACTACGGATTTGTCCCCCACATTGATGACTGCACCGTCAATCCCAGCTGATGGACCTACAACAACCTCTTCACGTTCAGCGCCGAGGTTCTTGAAAACCACTTCTTTCAGCACGTCTATAGGGATTTTTCCTGGCGGCAGTTTCATCTTGAACTCACCTAGAACGTTGTTCGTTTGCCCTCTAGTTGTGGAAAGATGCGCAAGATAACATTAGCAATCGGTATTGCTACCAACAAACCAACAAGCATTTGTATGATATTGATCGGAATTTCGACAAGCGCAACTGCGAATGGATAGCCAAGTACTAATATTTCGTAAAGAAAATATCCTGACACCATGATTAATCCTCCTCCGACGATGGAAACAACAGCACAGAGACCACGGTTTGACATGTATCTCTGAAGTCTGATATAAAGAAAACCGACAGTCGCTCCTTCAAAACCCTTGATCAGGAATGTCCCGGGGGCAAATTGCGCTGCACCAGGGACCACCATATCAGCTATTGCTGCGCCAGCTCCAGCAATGGCTCCCACATAGGGGCCAAACATCAAAGCTGCGATGTATATTGCGGTTTCGCCCAAATTGAAGTATCCGCTTGTAGCAGGTATGGGGACGACGAAAGAATACGTCGCCACGAATACCAGAGCAGCAAATATTGCTCCTAAAGCGAGCTTGAGGGCTGTCATAGGAGGATTATGGGATTGTGTCATTTGGCTTCACTAGAAGAGCTACTCTCTTCGTACTTTCTTTATGATTTCTTCAGCTATCACCAAATCATTTTGGGTATTTATATTTAAAAGAACCTCAATATCTTCTGTAATTATTGCACTCGTGGCGATCTTCCCCTCATCCCGGATTCTTTCACCGTTTATTACGTTAACTCCAGACACGGCATACCATGTCCCTTCATATTCGTCGGTAGATGAGACCGAGAGCCTGAATCTTTCCCGTGTTTCTATTGGCACAAAAACTGCCAGTGCATCCTTCCCGCATTTTGCGACAGCTGAGATAACTCTATCTAAAAATCTCCCCGTCAATGCGGGCAAATCTGAGGGAATAATCAACACTGGAAGTAACAAATTTGCCTTGGTTATAGCTTGAACCAGATCATTGTGATATCCCTTGCCGTCCGTCCTGATTATCTCTAATCCGTCTTTCAAACACTTGGCTTCGGTCTCAGGAGTGTTCTTGCTTGTTACAACATAGAATTCTGGGATTTGTCTGGAAGATTTGACTGCTTCAACCACATGCTCTACTAGCGGCTTACCCATGAACTGCACAAGTGGCTTCTCAACTTTCAGTTCCATCCTCTTGCCCATGCCGCCGGCCATTATCAGAGCAGGGACTCTCATAACGCAAACGCTCCCGCAGCAAAAATCAACACCCCAGCTCTTACAACCTCGTTCGTTGCTCCCATCATATCACCGGAGACTCCGCCAAAAACGCTTTTCCCAACCCACCCCATTAGTACCCCGAAGAGAACGCTAATCAAGATTGTGCCGAAACCGACGAAGCCTAAAAGGGGAACGACAATGAAGGTCGCAACGAGGTACGCTATTATGCTGCTCTTTCTCTTCGCGCTTTCCAAGAATATGGAACCCAATCCTCTATGAGTTGGTTTACCCACCGCTGCGATCGTAACCATCGCCAATTTGGCCCCTACTTCAGACACGATTATCAACAAGAAGGCAATCGCCCAATTCAAAAAGACTAGGCCCAAAAGCGCTAGAAATTCGACGACAATTGCGAGAGTAGCACCTTTGTAAGATACGACCCACCTGTGTGCTGCTGCTCGCCTCTCTTCCAGGTTGCCCAAGCCTATCGCATTACCCAAATCTACAAGGCCATCGAAATGTTGAAGCCCCGTTAACACCAAAAGAAATGCCATGGTCATAATTGCAGGAATCAATCTCTGCAGAAGTTCAGTTGGAACTTGAATAAGTGAGTTAATCAACAACAAAATGTAAGATGTTACAAAGCCAGAAGCCAAAAAGTACGTTCCCCCAAGCAGTCCGATGAACGCTCCTATCAAAGGAAACAAAAAAACATGCTCTGCAGTTGTTACAACAAAATCTTCAGTCGCTCCCAACGGTATGATAGTGAAGAAAGAAAGCATGTCCCTAAAAGTTTTTATAGCTTTCACCGGCGACATATACCATTAACTCTCTAAAACAAGATATAACTTTGTCGTGGACTTCATGGACAAACTCGATGAAAAGCGAATACTGGTGACTGGGGGAGCCGGTTTCATAGGCTTCCACCTCTGCAGAAGACTCTCCGAGCTGACACCTGAACTGACAATATATGATAACCTGTCAAGTGGAAAAATCGAAAACGTCAAAGACGTTCCTAAAGCAGCATTCGTAAGAGGCGACATACTTGCCATTCAGAAACTCTGTTCTATGGAGAAATTTGATCTCATCTATCACCTTGCGGCTCAAGTCGTTGTCCCATATTCTATGGAAAATCCTGTGGAAGATTTTGAAACAAACGCACGAGGAACACTGAATGTACTGGAAAAGGCACGCAAAGATGACGCAAGGCTCATTTTTGCTTCTAGCGCAGCCATATATGGTAACCCAAAAGTTTTCCCGACAGCGGAGGATTATGGATTCAATCCCTTCTCCTGCTACGGCTTATCAAAGGTTGTCGGCGAAGAATACTGCAACATGTACGCAAGCCAGTATGGGCTAGATATCACTATTCTCCGGTTTGCGAATGTCTATGGACCAAGATGCCATGGAGTCATCAACGATTTCTTCGATAAGATAAGCAGAGATCCAAACAAGTTGGAGATAATCGGAACGGGTATGCAGTCCAGAGATTTCGTACACATCTCCGACATTGTAGACGCCCTCGTTGTTTCCGGCCAAAAAGAGAGCGCTGTTGGCAAAACATACAACTTGGGCTATGGAGAGACCACGAAGATAATAGATCTCGCCAAAATGATTCTCAAAATCCTTGATCTGCTCGGCAAGACGGTGATCACAACCACCAACGTTTCTTGGCAAGGAGATGTCACCACAATCTGGTTTGACATCAATAAAGCCAAAAAAGAACTAAACTGGTCCCCGAAAATAACTCTTGAAGATACATTGAGAGAAATGGCTAAAGCGAGGAACCTCGTATGACAACGTCGGCCAAAGGTCTAGTGGCACTTCTACGTCTTCCCTATTGGATGATGACGGGCGGTCTCGCTCTCCTCACTTCCTTCGCAATAACCAAAGGTGCAATGGACCTTCTGACGGTGCCTTTGACTTTCTTTTCGATGGCTTTAGTAACATCAGCTGGTTTCGCCTTGAACGATTATTTTGACAAAGAAAGTGATGCTATAATTAAACCCAGGCGTCCTATACCCTCAGGCGCTCTATCCCTGAGACAGGTAATGGCAATCTCATTTGCTTTATTCGCCATTGGTTTGATTCTTTCTGCGTTATTAAATCAGCTCAGTTTCCTAATTCTCCTTGTTGACTCGATACTTCTTGTGATATACTCAGCGTTCATCAAACGTAAGTCTGGATTTGCTGCAAACATACTGGTCGGGGTATTGACTGGGACAGCATTTCTTTACGGCGAAGCTGTAACTTTGGGAACCGGGGTCTGGAACCCCGCTGCTCTGACTTTTGCTTCATGGAGTCTGTATCCAATCGCTTTCGGAACAATCGGCGGCAATGTTTTGCGAGATATTCTGAGCCTCGAAGGCGATTCGAAAGTTGGTTATCCCACACTTCCCCAGAGAGTTGGCAACCTCAATTCTGCAAAGGTTGCCGCTGTTTTCTTCATAGCGACAGGAGTCTTAGCTCCATTGCCGTATTTTCTAGGCAACTTCACTCCATTCTATCTGCCGCTTATCCTGGTCTGGAGTGTCATACTAATCTACGCTTCAATTCGTCTCATGGTCGCCGTTTCGCCAGGAAATGTAAGGAAATACGAGCGAATGGTTACAATGTCGATGATTCTGTTGCCATTAGCATTGATTCTCGAGGCTCTGTCATCTCTGCTTGGGGGTCTTCTTTGAAGAAGACCAAGAGCATTTGTCCAGAATGCCAGAAAAAGATTGATGCTGAATTATCCGTTGAAAAGGGCAAAATAGGAATCACTAAACGATGCAAAGATCATGGTGTCTTCACCGCCACACATTGGCAGAGCCAAGACATTTACGATTTTGCCGAAGCTTACGACTACTTCAAATATTTCGAAGATCAGGACTCAATTAAGAATCCTGAAGGTTGTCCTTATGCATGCGCGACCTGCAAGAACCATACCTCTGACACCGTAATCGGCGTGATCGATGTAACCAAGAAATGTGACCTAAAGTGTGCCGTTTGCTTCTCCACCTTCTCCGATCACATCGTTGATTACGAACCCACCAAAGATGAGCTCATCGATGTCTTAACCTTCCTTAGTAACCGAAATCCAAAACCTCCAGCCATCCTATTTTCAGGCGGAGAACCGCTGGAAAGAGAAGACATACATGAGATAATTGGCACCGCACACAAGCTGAAATTCATGACTATTCTAGCGACTAATGGTATTCATCTAGCCGAGAATCCAGAACTCGCTGCAAAGTTGAAACGAAATGGGCTTAATATCGTCTATCTACAATTTGACAGTTTCCGGGATTCTTTTTACGAAAAAGTCCGCGGCCGCAAGCTTTTGGACCTCAAATACAAAGCCGTGGATGTTTGTCGCAAGCTTGACATGGAGATCATTCTGGTCACCACGTTGATGCGTGGTTTTAACGATGCAGAGGTCGGGCAAATTGTCCGCTTTGCAGCCGCCAACTCAGACATCGTTCGAGGATTAATTTTTCAACCAATTGCGTTTACTGGCCGAGCAACTGACAATCCTTTCAAAGAAGCCTGGCGGGATTGGCATTTTGCGGAGGATGTTGAGGCTCAGACTGGTGGCGAAATCACGGCGAAAGACTTCTTCCCATTAGGGGTGATGGTTTCACCGATAAAGATTATGCGCAAGTTCATGAAGAAACCGTGGCCACTGTTTTCCTGTAGTCCACATTGTGGCATTGTAAATTGGATGTACGTTTCGAGAAGTGGCCGGATTATCCCGATTAATCATTTCGTGGATTTTGAGCGTTTCTTCAGGATGATCCTGGGAACTGCTCAGAACGTTGAGACTAAGGGAAGGGTTTCACTTCTTTCTTCACTATTCATGGCAGCAATGGTTTCATTGAATATGCCTCTTGTCACCAAGGAAGTGGGAATCTTCACCCTTATGAGGAGCATCCTAAAGATGCATATATCCCCGAGTTATCAGTCACTCGGACCTATCCGGCGACGAATTTTCTTGTTGGGATGCATGGCTTTTATGGACTCACACAACTTTGACGTAGACCGTGTGCAGAGATGCGTCATTCACTACGTTACTCCTGATTTGAAGGTAATTCCTTTTTGTGCGTACAATAACGTCCATAGAATCGGCACTGAAGAAGAGTATGCTTTTAGGCAAAACAGTTCATAGCAAACATTAGAGTTTGTCTACAACTTCAATGTTCAAAACACAATAGTTGTGTGAGAATTCACCAGAGATCCACAGTTCAAAAACTACAGAGTAATTTCCGGGTTCGTTTATGGTGATCGACGCCGATTTTTCATCCGTTTGATCTCTTTCCAAAGCAAAAGGGTAGGTGTTGACAGAGCTGAGGTTAATGGGTGTTGACATAATGGGCTCATCGGTAATCTTTACCTGAATCTCACTTTGAATAGCTTCTCTCATGTGATTCTCAACACCAACCCATACGCTGAATGTGCTGTTTAGGTTCGCCACGAGGAGTTCAGGGTAGTCTATTGCCTTTTTCTGCGAATCAAGCAGATAAACTGTAGCATATCCTTCAGGCTCAGAAAAATGTGTAATAAGATAATACCCTATCACGAGACTGGAAACGAGAACAAGAGCCAAACCTATCGAGATCATATACCCTTTGTTGCCGGTTAACTTGAGTCTCTCATTCAAGTCCTTAGTCGCTTCCAAACGAATTCTTTATGCATAAGTCCTTTGACCATGGTGGTGAATATCTCGATTCCTGACTTGAACTTTCTCAGCTTTGTTCTGCCGTACTTTCTTGATTTGTACGTGGAGGGAACTTCAACCATTTTTAAGTCTTCTTTCGCGAATTTAACTAGCATTTCTGTTGCAAATGACATGTCATCTTCATGAAACTCCACCTTGTCAAGTGCCTCATGAGATATTGCACGGAAACCTGATTGTGTGTCGCTGAGAAACTCGCCATAGAGTAGGTCGAAACAAAAAGTTATCACCTTGTTTCCTACGAAATTCATTAGTCCCATGGCCTTATTCGGATCATACATCCGCGTTGCCATGCACAGGTCTGCATCGCTTTCTACTAACTTGTCAAGCAGCAAGTTGATGTGGCCAACTTCATATGTTCCGTCACCATCGACCATCACCACGACATTGCCTCTGGCACGGCTCATGCCTGTTCTTAAGGCGATTCCGTAACCGCGTCTGGGTTCGATTATGAGTCTACAGAAGTTTGTGTCTTTGACTATCTCTTTCGTTCCGTCCGTTGAGTTTCCGTCTACAACGATTATTTCCTTTGGGTACGACACTTCCTTATGAATCGTTGTCAGTATCTCACGGATGGTTCCAGCTTCGTTTAGCGTTGGGATGACTACTGAAACCATTTCTACGTTTGAGGTCATAGCTGAACTCCGTATTTGGAGGAGTTATATAACTTTCGGCATTACTTAAATAAGTTCTTCGTAAATTTTCTGAAGTTTTCTAACGTTTTGATCCCAACTGTATCTTTCCTCGATCTTTTTTCGCAGCTCGTTCTTGCGAGATGAGATTTTGCTGTTGAAAACGTTCAATGCAGCTTCTGCGAGCAATTCGGGATTGTTAGGTGGCACAATTTCTCCATAACCTTCGATCATGATTTCCCTGATTCCTCCCACATCTGTAGCTATAACGGGTAGTCCGCAAGCCATAGCCTCAAGTGCTACAAGCGGTAATCCTTCCCCCGACTTAGAGGGCAGAATGAAAAGGTCTGCAGCGTTGTAATAAAATGGCAAGTCTCGATCAGAGATGAATCCCGCCAGCTTGAAGTTCTTTTCAATTCCGAGCTGCTCCACTTTTGTTTTTACCTGAGCAAAATCTGGTCCTCCCCCGACAGCGATAAAGAACAGTCGCGGGTTTTTTCTAATGGCTATTTTCGCGCTTTCTACTAGTGTGTCAATTCCATTTTTGTAAACGAGTCTTCGTACCGTTACAGCTACAACCGCATCGTCAGGGATTACCAGCCCCTTTCTTATCACATCTTTCTTTTCAGTCATAGGTTTGAACCGGTTCAAATCAACGCCGTTGTGGACTATTCGGGTTTTTTCAGGGTTTGCCCCTAGACTTAATACGTATTTCATGGTAGCCTTGCTTACTACAATTATCCTGTCGGCTGATCTGAGGACATGAGATCCAACTGTTAGATCGTTCAGTCTTTCAACAGCGTTCCATATGCCTTGATATTCTATGAAGGTGTTGTGCTGGGTGAGCACGAAAGGTTTCTTGTACCTTTTTGCGAGTTTTGCTGCCATTAAGGATGATAGATATGGATGACCATGAGCGTGTATGAGGTCACAAGATTTCACCGCTTCCAAGAATGTTCTGAAGCTGCTTACGCTGGGGATAACATAAGGGATTCCCAACCTGAACCCTATGTTAAGAGAATCATAGCATTTAACACGAATACCGTCATAGGTGTAGTTCTTTTTTGTGCCGATTCTGTTCGTCAGAACCATGAGGTCAAACGTTTTTTGCATCAGCCTTTTGCCTTGCTCATAGACAACTCTTTCTATTCCACCGACGTGGGGCAGAAAAGTATGTGTCACGATGCATAGGCTTGGCCGGGCCATGGTGTCCAACTACTCTTTCTCCTCAATCTGCAGACTATTATAAACTTACTGTAAAATTCTCTGTGTCGAAAAGTCGGTTCGATTCTACTTTTTCGAAGAGGCGCAGCTGTGTCTCGCTCGACTATGGTGCCTATGTGAGGGTGAAAGATAGACTTTTGATTGCAATCGATTGCTTTCGGTCTTTGATTTTCACTTTGCCGATGCGTTCATCGACGAAACGTTTTCGGCTCAGATTCTTATGCTTGTTTTTCAGAAGAACTGTTCTTGGTGGCTTTGGAGATCAGATTCTCGGCTATTCGCAACTCCTGCAAAGTGTTGACGTTGACAGCGACTTTCTCGTCGTTCAACAAACAAATTTCTTGATCCAGCTCTTCCTCGTCAATCTTT
>Ga0105101_10000571_pt1 | contig 15489 bp, 13 predicted proteins | sample PPLLak21cMay2015_2_FD_87037 | JGI IMG/M metagenome (GOLD analysis project Ga0105101, IMG submission 87037) | Freshwater sediment microbial communities from Prairie Pothole Lake near Jamestown, North Dakota, USA - PPLs Lake P8 Core (1) Depth... | ecosystem: Environmental > Aquatic > Freshwater >... | reverse complement strand
TTGGATCGCGCAAGTGCCGTTCGTTCTGCCGAGAGATGCTTTCAATGTGGGTTATGTAATAGCTGCCGTAACTGCGATCTCTTCTGTCCGGACCTTGCCGTCTTGATGAAGGACAAAGGACCGGAGATTAATTATGACCATTGCAAGGGGTGTGGCATCTGTGTCCAAGAATGCCCGCGTGGAGCCTTAGCAATGGCAGACGAAACTTAAATTTCCTCACTCAAATACTTTTTTACTGGTATTTTTTCTGAATGAGTTCTTCGACTTCTCGGATGTCTCTTCGAAAAGGTCCTTCTGCTTCCAATTTCAGACTGGTCACGGCGGCTGCCCAGATCATAGCCTGAGGGGGTGGGGCATTTAATCGGCGAGCCGCATAGGAGGCAATACAGGTGTCACCTCGACCACTGCGACCGATCAGTTGTTTAGGATAAAAATTTGTTTCGTAGAAATGATTCCCATCATAAACCAGCAATCCATTGCTGTGGGTGATGACTACCTCCTTCGGACCGAAATCCGCAATGATTCTTGCTGCAACTCTGATGTCACTTTTTCCCGTCAGCAGCTCTGCCTCCACGGCATCGGTCTTAAGCACATCCACCATGGCTAAGACCTTTTCCTTTTCTGGCCAATCCTTAGAAGCCAGCTTACCATCCTGAACGATCCGAATAAATCCCTGTACATCAGCAGAGAGGATGGTCACTTTTTTCCGCAGTTCTTCGATGACTTCCAGCGTCACTTCACCTCGAACAGAGGCACAGATGACAAAGGCCTTTGAAGCGATATCTCTCACCTCAGAAGGCCTAAAGGGACCGGCAGAGCTGGTGATGTATATGATTCGCTCATCTACGTTGGATGTGGGATATTCGAGCCGAAGGCAGGTGGACTGGGGGGTGACCTTAGCAAATACATCCACTCCCAATTTCTTAAGTTCGTCCACAACATGGAAGTCCTCCCGGGCAAGGCGTGTGATCGCAGCAACGCGGAGACCCATTCGAATAGCGAGATGGGATCCATAATTAAAAGCGCCGCCATCCACCACCCTTGTCCCTTCGGCAGAGACAATGGTGTCTTTGGTGTAATGGCCTAGAAAGGCAATGTCATAAATCTTCTTCACAACTATCCGAAATTCTCCCCTCCCTTTCGTTACCCTCACCCCCACCCTCTCCCATCAAGGGAGACGGGGAATTAATACAAACGCATTAAATCTCATTACGGTCAACGGAATCGCCCCTCACCCCATCCCTCTCCCCAGCGGGGAGAGGGGAGGGTGAGGGGGCCTCATGTCAAAGAAATAGATGCGTTTTTATTAGTAGGACTTTCATCGTTCGTTGGTAACAGAGCCGTTATGGGTAAGTTATATGAATTTCCTAATGGCCTCCATTCCCTTTTTTGCCACTTCTTCTGCAGGCTGGGTCCAGTACTCCGGCCGGAACATTTCAATGGAGACGGGTCCATCATAATGGATCTCTTTCAGTCTGGAAAAAATCTCTTTTAGGGGGATCACCCCTTCTCCAGGATAAAGCCGATGCGCGTCTTGAAGGTCTGATTTGGGCAGGCCTTCAGCGTCATTGATGTGAAGCATATATAGCTTCTCTCTGTCCATCTTCTGAATCGAGTCAAGCGGAGATCCTCCAACATAAAAATGGAAGGTATCGAGAACCACCCCGATATTCTTTCGATTCACTGCCTTCACAATCTCCAAAGCCTGCTCCAAGGTCGAAACCGAACACCAGGAAAAACCTAAGAATTCGAAGGCGAATTTAACTTTGTATGTCTTGAATTTACTTGAGATCTGACGAAGGACCTTTATGGACTCTTCGTAAATCTCCTTGTCAGAAACACCTGCGGGTCGAGGACTTGGAACAAGAACAATATACGGGCAGTCCAGGTCATCTGCGATCTCTGCATATCGCTGAATCAGATTCATGGTGTTGATCTTTTCCCATGAGGAGTTGAACGTAATAAACTCTACGGAGTTGATCGCGAGGGGCCTGATCTTCCCTTTCTTAAAGAGCCTATGGAGATCACGGACACTTTTTTTTGAAAGGTAGGCGTCCATCTTTTTTGCCCAGATTTCAAGCCCATCGTAACCTTCCTGAGAGGCCGCCCGAATGTCTCCAGGAAGATCTGTCTTCATTGTGGAGGCACCATTAAACCCAATTCTCATCTTTCCCTCCTCTCAAGAGTTTCGATCCTAGTTAACACGTCCTCAATCGTTCCCGCAAAGGGACCCGGGTTTTCCATTTTGATACTGGTCAATGCGGCTGCAAACCGGACAGATTCCTGAATGCCATGGTTCAGCCTCCAGGTCATATAAGAGACAAAACAGGTGTCTCCTCTCCCGGTTCGTCCGGAAAGGTTCCTTGGATTGAATGGAGCCCGACATATTTTTTTGCCGTCATAAACGATCACTTCTGAGGCATGGGTGATCATGACTTCTTTGGCTCCCCACTGACGAAGCATTCTGGCCGCCTTCTCGCGGTCTGGTGTCCCTGTGGTTACCTCCGACTCCAAGGAATCGGCTTTGAGGTAGGTGATCATGGGAAGGTATCTTTCCTTTTCCGGCCAGTCTTTAAAAGCAAAAGAAGCCTCTTCATTGGAGCGCAACATCGCCTGCATGTCGAGTCCGACCTCACCTTTCTCGGCAAGATATTCAATCAGAGTGCCGGGTATCTCTCCAACGAAAAGCCCTGCCAGGCAGTATATCTTCGCCTTCGCCTTCGGAATGTCCTCAGGTTGAAAAGGATCGGCCTGATCAATGAGCCTTGCCTTCCTCTTATCGAGATCATCCGATTCGAAGACATTTTCGATAGAGGTAGTTTTGGAGCTTGGAATGGCGGTCACTTCGATTCCCTCTCTTTTCAATTCATCGAGCACCCCGAAATCGCTCCGGGCCAGCTTCGTGACCACACAGATTTTTGCATTCGATCTTTTGGCGGCAAGAGAGGAGAAATAGACTCCCCCGCCTGTAAAAGGGGTGACTTTTCCTCTATATTCAAGGGTATCCCTAGTAATGTGGCCAATGATCATGATGTCATACTTAGACACTCTCTTGTTTTCCTCTTTAGGTTCTTAAAGACCCAACTTCTGATAATATTCCATTGTCAATTTCAAACACTCCTCTGGAGTGGGTTTGGGTAATATTTCAGCAGAGATAGCTCCTTGATATCCAATTTCCTCTAATGCATCTAAAATTTCTCTGAAATGAATGTGGCCGCAACCCGGAGCCCACCGATTGCTATCCGCAACATGCACATGGGAAATGTAAGCCTTGGCATGGAGGATGCTTTGGATGATATCCCTTTCTTCAATGTTCATATGAAATGTATCGACTAACATCTTCAGATTCGATCTGCCGATCTTATCGATCACCTCCATTGCCGAGCGGGTATCATTATATAAATTGGTTTCATAACGATTGATGGGCTCCAGGGTGAGGGTAACCTCGGGTTTGTACTCAAGGCATTCCACCATGGATTGGATAAAGGACTTTTCGGCCTCTTCCTTATCCATCCCGGACTTGACCGTACCGCGGATGAGACCGATGATGACCTGGGCTCCTCCGATATCGATAGCCAGATTCATCTGATCCTTTATTCGTTTAATAGCTCTTGTTCTGATTTCCGGGTCAGGATCAGTAAAGCTCAGACCTTCCTCCCCATAGGCCTGTCCAGTGCCGATGGCCGGAACCGTTAAATGATGTTGCTGCAGCAACCTTTTGATCTCATGGACAGGGAGGGTGTTGGGATCCCGGATCGCCAGTTCGACGGCATCATAGCCTAAAGCCGCCACTTTTTTAATGCTCTCCCTGAAATCTTCTTTCATGGCTAAGGCAGAAAACTTAGCCCCCGGCGTTGAGATCACGATACACTTCTTCATACCTCTCGTGGCGTTTCCTCTCTAGATTTCTTGGTCTTCACCTTCCACTCCCTCCCTCTCGTCTCCCTTTCATCTTCAAAATCCGATTTTAGGCAGTTCATAGACAGACTTCCATCCAGGACTCAACGGTTCTCTTAAAAAAGGTTCCATCTCCTTGATCGTTCTTAATGTGGTCTCTTCAATGGGTGGTACCTTTCCAGATGGGAAGGCCTCTAAAATTTGATCGTTCACGAGCGTTAAATACTTCAGGATTGCGGCGATTGGCCTTTTCGCTTTTCTGGCTGCACCGAGGCTGGGTCTGCCTACGACTCCCTGGGGGGTGGCTGCTCTTTCGATCGCAGCGTGGCCTTCGCCCTCTGACCAGCGGTGGGGACGTCGAAAAGGATCGACCGCCTTGTCAAAATGCCCGTCCGGCAGATACCCTTTTCCTTCCGCATCCTGAACCACACTCATATCAACCATCCCGGGGGGAAATAGTAATAGGCCAACGGATGTCTCAGCTTCATCCGCATGAACAAATTGGGTCTCGAGACTGAGATCACTCTCGATGGGATAGAAGAATTCACGCACCGCCCGATGCCAATCCAAGACCCGAAAGATCCCAGGCAAATGGTACCGTTTCATCAACTCCTGCAGTGCTGCCTCGAGCATCCATAACTGACCATGGTTGTTCAGGACGATCTGTTTGCGGAAACCGTCATTCCATAATCCAAGCATGACGTAGATCAACGTCTCCCTCACCACTTCTTCTGGCATCACGACCGTACCGGGCATCCCAAGATGATGATAGGGATGACCGCCATAATTGAGGGGCGGCAAAGCCAGGTTGATCGGCCGCCCTTGTTTTGCAGTGTAGCGCCGAAGACCTTCAGCGATTTGGGTCACCATAAAAGTATCGAGGCCGCTGACCGTATGGAGGCCATGGTTTTCTGTGCACCCTACCGGAATAAGGACAATATCATTCTTCTGCCTGTTCTTGATCAGCTGGTCCCGGACCGTCGTCTGAATGTAACTTCCTGGCTTGCCGAGTTCAGGTTCAGAGGGGATACCATAGCCAGCCAGAATCTGGTCAATCTCTGCCTCCGGGGCATCCCAGATTTGCTTTTTCAGACGGCCCACCGTAGTATCCTCAAAGATGACGGCAGGGTTCTTGGTCGTTAGCCACATTCTTTCCTTCTCAGCCATTCACATTTCCTCCTTATGATTCTAATGCAAACGCCCCCTCACCCTCCCCCTCTCCCCGCTGGGGAGAGGGATGGGGTGAGGGGATTTGTATTAATCCGCTACATAAGTAATTTTACAATCGGTACGGTTGGACCGCAATTGAATGATATTTTCGGGTACTTCTTCAAGTCGAATCTTCTTTGTGATCAAGGGACTCATATTCATCCCGCTCGCCATACATTCGATGACCCGTGGAAAGGTTCCATATCCAGAATGGCCTTGAGCACCTACGATGCGGGATTTCTTGACCTGTAAGACTTCGCCGGTTACAGGTATTTTTGCATCAGCTCGCGCGACAATCACGACGGTACACTCGATCGTTTTGCCCCGCCAGATCACCTGCTCAATGGCGGGGTATACCACGGTCGGCAACCCAGTCGCCTCCAGAAAGAGAGTCCCTCCCATGCCATTGGTGAGCTCCAATACCTTTTCTGTAAAATCCTCTTTCAGCGGATTGATGACGAAGTCGGCTCCCATCTTTTTACCCATGTCAGCTCGCTCCAGGATGGTTTCTGACAGGATCACTCGGGCAGCGCCTTGGTGCTTCAGCACGGCCACGGCAGCTAAACCAATTGGCCCTCCTCCGCAGATCACGACATTATCGCCTGGACGGATACCTCCGCCACATTCGATCACGGCATTATAGGCCACCGAAGAGGGTTCGACCAGGCTGCCCGCCAAGAAAAGGTCCGTCCCCGAGTACCTTTTCTTCAAAGGAGCGAGGCTCCAGACCACTCGGGAAGGAACGACGATATATTTTGTATAACCTCCAGGGACATTGAAGCCAATCTCATTCAATTGTTCGCATTGGTTGGGATATCCATCCGCGCAAGGCTTGCACTGACCACACCAAAGCATCTCTTCAACCGTCACTTCCTCTCCAGACTCAAAAGGCCTATTCGTCCGCTTATTCCGAGAGTGCTTTCCAGCCTTCACGACCACCCCTGAGAGTTCATGGCCCATGATGGCAGGGAAACCGGTCAATCCAGGATAGAGGATATACCCCTCCTCATCCGCTTGTGCCATATGGACGTCGCTTCCACAAATGCCACAGGCCTTAACCTCGATTAATACTTCTTCATCACCCGGTTCAGGCACATCGTATTCTCTGATCTCGATTCTGGGATTTTTCCACACCCTACTCCCAAGATAGGTCTGCTTGCCCTGCATATCTTTGGGGCCCAAGACAAAGTCGGGTTTGGGTGCCCAATCCGCCACCAATGTGACGCCCTTCATATTCTTTGCCATTGAGAGTGCGCCTCCTTTCTTACCCTTGCTCCTTAAGATTTTTTCACCTTTATAAATGTCGCTTTGGCCAGCGATTCCTGGGCAGCCAAACCCATCAATACAGAAATCTTACCGTCCCATCCCCCCGCCGAGGGTTCTTTGCCCTCCAAGAGGCAATTGACGAAATGGTGCATTTCAGCCAGATAGGCCTCTTGATACCTTTCCAGGAAGAAGAAGAGGGGAGTATCACTGTGAATCGAATCAGCGCTGTGGACCATGACCTCTGTGGGAGTCTTGTTTCCAACGACCACCGAGCCTTTGGAACCGAAGACTTCGATGCGCTGGTCATACCCATAAATTGCTTGGCGACTGTTATCGATCGCTCCCAAGGCCCCGCTTTCAAATTTGAGAATCACAACTGCGGTATCAATATCTCCACACTTCCCGATGGATGGATCGATGAGGCAGTTGCCCGCGGCCATCAGCTCTGTCACCTCTTCTCCCAAAAGGTAACGGGCCATATCGAAGTCGTGAATCATCATGTCTAAAAAGAGTCCCCCTGAAACTTTGACATAATCGAGAGGGGGAGGTTGAGGGTCTCGGCTCGAAATCCGAAGAAGCTGAGGGGTTCCAATGCGTCCAGATTCCACCAGTTCTCTTGCCTTTTTGAAACTCGGATCAAAACGCCGGTTGAAACCAACCTGCAACTTCACCCCGGCTTTGGCCACTGCAGCCAAAGCTTGATCGATTTTGTCTATTTCTAAGGCAATCGGTTTTTCGCAAAAGACATGTTTTCCAACTTTTGCTGATTCAACGATCATCTGGGCATGGGTGTCCGTTGAGGAGCAGATGAGGATGGCCTCAATCTCCTTATGTTCCAATAGGCGATGATAATCCTGTTCGCAGATTGGAATTTCTAATTCTTCTGCCAATTTTTTGGCGGATGCGATGACCACATCCGCAACGGCCACTAACTTTGCCCCCGGCACTTGGAATTTCAAGTTTCGGGCATGGATACGTCCGATCCTTCCTGCGCCGATCAATCCAATATTCACCTGTTTCACCATGACAGCCCTCTCAGAGTTCAAAGATAAGATGATCTAAAGGGGGATCGGGCTTTCGCCCGGCCACCTCTTTCCTATCTCATTTCAGATCGTGAACGTCAAATAGGAACCGAGGATTCACTCTTTTATCAGATAGATACTTTTAAGATCAAAGTTCATAAAGACCTTGTTGCCTCGGTGGTAGATGCCGTGTTTGAGGGGATTCGAAGTCTGGACCGTGAAAAGTTGATGGTTCGCAACGACTTCGTAGATCACCTCGGATCCCAGATAAGTCACCAGACTCACCTCCCCCTCGAACGTTCCCTCGCGAGAAGAGAGATCGACCATTTCCGGCCTAATGACCAGGAGGACTCTATCTCCTTTCTTGAATTCATCCGGCCTATCAAAGGTTACGACTTTGTCCCAAACTTTCACTCTCAGTTTTCCGTCATCCTTTTCGATGACTTCACCGGTTAAGAAATTCGTCTGCTTTCCTATGAAATCGGCCACAAACCTCGTTTTCGGCCTGGCATAGATCTCTTCCGGTGTCCCCACCTGTTCGATCTCTCCCTGGTTCATCACCACAATTCGATCGGAGAGGGTCATGGCCTCTTCCTGGTCATGAGTCACATACACGGAGGTGATATTGAATTCCTGCTGAATTTTTCTGATGAAGATCCGCATCCGGATCCTGAGCTTGGCATCCAGATTGGAAAGGGGTTCGTCAAAGAGGAGCACCTTGGGCTCGTTGACCATGGCTCTGGCCAGCGCCACCCGTTGCTGCTGGCCACCGGAGAGCTGCCCCACGGGCCGATTGCCTAAACCGGTGAGTCCAACGAGTTCAAGAATTTTTTCAACCCTCTCGTTGATCTCCCGTTTCGAAAGCCTTCTTAATTCCAGACCATAAGCCACATTTTTGTGGATATTCATGTGGGGAAAGAGGGCATAACTCTGAAAGACCATGCAGGTATCCCTTTTATTGGCTGGGATGTCGTTAATTCTCACATTGTCAAGAAAAATATCTCCGGCAGTCGGATTTTCAAAGCCGCCAATCAACCTCAGTGTGGTTGTTTTGCCACATCCGGAAGGACCGAGAAGGGTGACGAATTCCCCTTTGTTGATATCAATATTGAAATCTTTAACAGCGATTACTTTCTCTTCCTGGTATTCGCTGAGAAACTCTTTGGTCAGATTCCTTATCTTAAGATAGGCTTCCTTCATGCCCTTAAGACTCCCTTGGCTCAGATGGATTGCAAGGCTTCCGCCTTCTCAAATTTTAATTTTCTCCCCCTTCCGATTTGGTTGACAAGAAATTGAATCAACCACAAGGCCAGGAGGATGAAGACAATGATCACAATGGAAAAAGCGGCTGCCTGGGAAAGATCCGAATTCTCCACAGAGCCCAGAATGGCGATGGTGATCAAATTCCATCTCCCCGAGACCACGAAGATGACTGCACTGATTGCCGTCATACATTTTACAAACGTAAAAGCCAACCCGGAGTAAAAGGCTGGGGTGATCATCGGTAGCGTGATTCTTCGGAAAGTGATGGAGCTGTCCGCACCCAGATCGGTGGAAGCCTCTTCGATGCTTGGATCGATCTGCTGGAGTTCCGCAATTCCAGTTTGAACGCCTACCGCAATATCTCGGAAAATGAAGACCAGGATGATGATCGCGGCGGTACCGGTCAATACCAGAGGGGGTTGATTAAAGGCCAGAATATAACCGATTCCCACAACGGTTCCAGGAACTGCAAACGTCAGCAACGAAACCAATTCCATCAGTCTCTTGCCGGGGAAGCTTTTGCGAACGACTAGGAACGCAATGATCATCGCCAATATTCCGGCGATCGGTGTGGCGACCGATGATAATAACAGTGTGTCCTTGATAAATTCCCATCCGACGGTAAAGACATGCTTGTAGTTATCCATCGTCAACGTGTGATTGGCGCCCCAGAGCTTCACAAAGGAACCGAAGAGGATCATTCCGTAGAATAGGAAGATGATTCCGGTTAATAATAGACAGAGCCCGAATATCGAATATTTTGTTAAGGGACGATCCATCTTGATTCGTGCGGCAGAGGGTTTACCGGTCACCGTCACATACGATTTGCGGCTCACCCAATATTTTTGAAGGCAGAAAGCGATTAAGGAAGGGATGAGTAGCAAAATGGCTAGAGCAGCACCCCCTTTCATGTTGAACATTCCAACGATGGTTAAATAAGCCTGGGTGGCAAGAATGGTATAATTCCCCGCCAGTATCATTGGATTCCCAAAATCAGCCAATGACTGGCTGAATACTAAAAGTATGGCACTGGCGATTGCAGGAGTTGCCAGGGGCAAGGTGATACTTCTGAAAACCTTCCCTTTGGATGCACCCAGATCGAGAGCAGCATCCTCCAAAGCCGGATCGATGGCCTGCAGGACACCATATAGAGTTAAGTAAGCCGTTGAAAAATAGGTCAATGTCTCGACGACCAGCAATCCATAAAATCCATAGATCTTGAATTGAATGATGTCCCGCAAGATCAGTTTGCTGACAAAACCTTGCTTTCCAAATAGTAAAATGGCTGACAACGACATCATGAAAGGAGGGGCGATAATCGGAAAAGTAGCCATAATGTTGAAGAACCGTTTCCAGGGGATATCAACCCTGGTAATGGCATAGGCAAATATGAAACCGATGAGAGTTCCCAGAATCGAAACGGCTATTCCCAGGGTCAGACTATGAATGAGAGGCTGGACATTGTATTTCTTGGAGAGAAGTTCGCTGAATATGGCCAGACTGAATTGGCCCTTGTCTTCAAAACTCAACTGAAAAATCTTGAATAAAGGCAGGACAATGAAGAGAAACAGGAAGAGATTGACTAAGATAATTCCAATGAGTAAAAAAGGCTCCCTCAGTAATTTCTTGATATCCGAGGGTATTCTTTTAAGATAGGCAACAAATCGCTTGGTCTTTGTCATCGGTCCGGTTGCCTCATTGTGGCATTCAAAAAGAAAAGAGGGGGGAATCCCCCCTCCGGATTACTTACCAATGATCTGTCGCCATTTTTCAATCAGTCTCTTATTATTATTTCCCGCCCACTCATCGTCATAATTGATGAGTTTTACGTCGGAAGCCTTCGTCGCTCCTGCAGCAACTTCGGCTTGAGGGTTTAATGGAATTCGAAACCAAACCTGCATGAGATCTTGAGCCCGTTTCGATAATGACCAATCGATGAACTTTTTGCCTAATTCAGGTTCCGGACCACCCTTTACCAAAGCAAGGGCTCCGATTTCAAATCCAGTTCCCTCGCTTGGGAAGGTTCCTTTGATTGGGTAACCTTTCGATGTCCCTTTTGCCAGAATGTCGTGTGAGAATGCGATCCCAATGGCTATCTCACCGAGTCCAGCCTGGGTGACACACGCTGACCCCGAGGTATTATAATGATGGATATTGGAATCTAGCTTCTTCCAGTAATCAAAAGCCTTATCTTCTCCCATCAATTGGACTAAGGTAGCCAAAGTGGTAAAGGAGGTTCCAGAAGTGTAGGGGTAGGCTATGGAAATATTCGCTTTAAACTCGGGTTTTAATAAATCTTGCCAAGAGGTTGGATAGGCCAGTTTATTTTTCTCGAAGAAATTCGTATTGTTCCCAAAACCAATCGCTCCAAAGTAAAAACCCGTCCAATAGTCTTCGGAATCCTTTAAATTTCCTTTGAGAAAAGGAGCACCAACAGGTGATTTATATGGGATCAGTAAACCTTCTTTTCTGCCTGCAATGAATTCAGCGCTAGGCCCTCCGTACCATACGCTTACCTGGGGGTTTTTAGATTCAGCCTTTAATCGGGTTAGAACCTCACCGGCTGACATGCGAACCCATTCCACATTGATTTTGGTGTCTTTCATAAAGGCTTCGATATAAACTTTTGCCTCATTCGGATCCAACGCAGTGTACATATGCAATACATCCGCTGCTTTGCCTATCGATGGACCGACAAAAACGAAGATCACCAGTAACCACAACGACACGATCACCTTGCTCTGTTTCATTTTTTTCCCCTCCTTGTGCAATGGTTGGAATCAATGAACCTCGACGAAATAGAAATCAATTCACCCCTTTTGATGCATGATGGATTCATACCCCCTGGAAGATTCTTCCAACACTCCGGCTCCCATTTCATCAGAATCCTCGGAGAAAGTCAATGGATTTGGCTTTGTTTTTAGCTGACTTTCTCCCGCGAGAGGAGGGGTTTCTTCCGATTTCATGTGCTTTGGATAAAACCGCCTCTCAACGTGAGCCTTTGAGTTGCTTGAGCAAGATGAATATGCTAATAGATTGAAACAAGAGAATTCCTGTGAAACCCTCCCTCTTTCTGATCTCCGCGGCCACGGGCTCAAAAGCCCGAAATAAAGCTTTCGGCGTAAAATTGCCGCTTCTCGGATATCCCGCGATGAACCTTGCCATGATCTCCGCGCTTACTCCGGACACATTTAATGTGACGCTCGTGGACGAAGCCAACGAACCTGTTCCTTATGGAAATGGGTGTGGTCTGGCATTGATTGTGGGCCAGACCCACCACATGCCTAATGTATACGTTATTGCTGATCGTCTGCGATCAGAGGGGACGAAGGTCATTCTGGGGGGGATGCACGTCACTGCCCTCCCGGAGGAAGCGCTGAGCCACGCGGATTCTGTGATCATAGGAGAAGCTGAAGCCGTGTGGGGTGATATTCTTGACGACTTTGCTGCCGGATCGCTTCAAAGGAAATATTACGGCCGCGAGGTGGATATGGATGACCTTCCGCCGATCCGGCGTGACCTTTTAAACAAAAAATTCTATCACACAGGCGAGATCATCGAGACTACTCGCGGTTGCCCAGTGGGTTGCGTCTTCTGCGGGACGCAGAACTTTTTCGGTGCGAAGTTCAGAGTTCGTTCCCCCGAGACCATCCGCCAGGAGCTGATGACCGTCTTTGGCCCAAGACCCCCACAGACACGATGGAAGCAGTGGCTCGCACAGCACTGGCATCCCGACATCCCCTATTTTGTGGAGAAACGCTTGCTCTACGTGACAGACCCCAACTTCGTTTCGGAACCTGAACACGCCCGGGCGGTGTTGGGGGTCTTCAAGGAATGCGACATCAGGTGGTACGGCCACACAAGCTTCAATCTCACCCGGGACGAAAAACTGCTCGACCTGATGGCTGAATCAGGCTGCATCGGTGTGAACATTGGCTTCGAATCGCTCTCGCAAACGAACATCGATAGAATGCACAAGTCTCCCAACCGCACCGCTCAATACGCCGACTGTATCAGACGTCTTCATGAGCGAGAGATCGGCATCATGGGCACCTTTATGGTAGGCTTTGATGATGACACCCCCGAGGTCTTCGATCAGATTGTCGAGTTTGCCATGGAAAACCGCCTCGAGACTGCCTTTGTACTGATCCTGACCCCGATGCCCGGAACCAAGCTTTTTGAGCAAATGAGATCCGAGAACCGTATCTTCAGCCACAACTGGTTCGACTATGATCAAGGGACGGTTACTTTTTTCCCGAAGAACATGACGCCTGGCCAACTCCACCAAGGCATGCGGTCGGTGTGGAAGCGCATCTATTCATGGCGTGGAATATGGCGCAGAATCATTACGAGACCTCGTGTACGATCTTTTTTCTATCTGCCGGTAAACCTGCAATTTCGTAGGTGTACCCGCTTGATATGTTCTGAGAAGTTGTGGCCCACGCCCAATCTGGTACAAGGCCAGTGATCTTGAATGATTTTACATTGCCAGGAAGCTTCGTTTATTTTCTCAACCTTAGCCTTAACCTAAGGGGTTTTCATTATTTCTTAACCTCGACCTCAACCTTAACCTGAATGCATTTTTCTTAAGATTATGCCCAAGGTATTTCTCATCAATGCCATTGACAAATCTCTCCTGTTGGCTGAACAGCCACCCTTTGCCTTTCCGGTCCTCAGTATCATCACGGTTGCTGCGCTCTTTCCTCCCGAATGGGAGATAGAGGTCATCGATGAAGCGATAGAGGCGGTCAACCTGGACACGGAAGCCAATCTCGTGGGTATCTCAACCTTAACCCTAGATGCGACCCATGCCTATGAACTCGCAGACCACTTTCGTCATAGAAAAATGCCTGTCCTCATGGGAGGCATGCATCCGACGGCCATGCCGGAGGAAGCGCTTCAGCATGCCGACGCAGTGGTCATTGGCGAGGCAGAAGAGATTTTCGATCGCGTCCTGTCGGATTTCAAAGCAGACCGAATGAAGGGGACGTATCGGAGCGAAAAACTTCCCGATCTTCATCGGTTGCCAAGGCCCCGTTACGATCTTCTCCGCCCGAAACACCGCGGCATCCTGCACTCGGTTCAAGCCACACGGGGCTGTCCCCACGATTGTGAATTCTGTTCAGTGACACCCTTCTTTGGGCACCAGTACCGTTTGAGACCGGTAAAGGAGGTGATCGCGGACCTTGAGACTTCCTTCATGGAAGCCCGCTCGCGAACCGTCTTCTTTGTAGACGATAACATAGGAGGGAGAGCGGAATATGCGAAGGAACTCTTTCGGGCCCTTATTCCTCTTAAGATAAAGTGGGGAAGCTTTGCCTCGGTGGCCATGACACGGGACCGGGAGTTGATGAGGCTCGCTTCTGAATCAGGATGCATCGCACTCTTCATTGGTTTTGAATCCCTCTCACAGGCCAATCTCGATGCCCTGCATAAATCATGGGTTCGTGCCGATCATATGAGAGAGTATGTCAACATATTTCATGATAACGGAATCATTGTGGAAGGGGCGTTCATCTTTGGCCATGATGGAGATCATAAAGAGATCTTTCGCAAAACCGTCGATTTCATCCAGGAGACCGGGATTCAGGTTCCGGTCTTTGGCCTCCTCACACCCTATCCAGCGACGAAGTTGAGGACCAGGCTTGAGAAGGAGGGGAGATTGCTGCCGGAAGCCAAAGACTGGCGGCTCTACGATGGTTCCCATGTCCTATTCAAACCCATTCATATGACGCCAGAAGAACTCGAGGAGGGCTTTCTCTGGGCAAGGAAATATTGCGCAGCACCGCGAACGATCTTTGGCCGGATGTTCCGCGCACCGAAAAAGCACTGGCTGACCGCGATTGGCCTGAACTTTTCAATGAGGGCAGGGAGGATGAGACAAATCAAAGAACGCTGGCCCCGCTCCAAGGGAAGACTCATTAGACCTGGAACCTGGTAGGACCTCCACTATTTCCCCCCATTCCCCTCCCCCTCAAGAGACTGTGTTACAAATGGGAAATCACAAGAAATGTCATGCTTCTGAACTTGTTTCAGCATCTCAACGAAATCAATGAACTACGAGACCCTGAACCGAGTTCAGGGTGACAAAATAGTAGTTACGACGCAGTCTCCAATGGGGGGTTAGGGTGGGGTGATGTGATTTAATTTAATGCGTTTGTATTAGCAAGAGAATTTTGTAATTCTTCTTTATGTCGTGCTCCAGCCTATCACAACGCTTGAGCTGGGGGGTCCGCGCTTGGTGACTACCCCTCCCGCACTTTTTTTGCGATTCTTACAAATCTTCAGGGGTAAGGCCAGTATGCTTGGCGATACGCGCCAACATCTTCGGCCCGATCTCTTCACGATCATGAAAAGCGAAAACGTAGTCAGGCCAACCAGGGCGAGTAAGAACGCGGTGAGAGGTACCGGATTGCCGTTTGATTGTCCAACCAGTTCGAAGCAAAGCGGCGAGGACTTGACGGGCTCTTGTTGAAGGCCATCCGCTCATACTGTGATTGCAAATACTTCCTTAAGCTCCGGAATTTCTTCACCATGTTCAAGTCTGTCAGCCAGGACCCGCAAGGCCAATGCCTCTGCCTTTGAAATGGCTTCATTCCGGCTATTCCCGTACGCCATAACTCCGGGGAGCTCTGGGATTTCAGCAATCCAGCGGCCATCTTCTTCTTTCTCAAGTTCGATCTTCATACCATCACCCTATAAGACATAATATCTTATCTGGTAGGGTAGATGCAATGCTGTAATTTTCGTTTGACGAATGGCGGAAATGAGCGGCGCCTATCAGCTATCCCTGCCCGCCGGCCCCGGTCCCGACCGAGGGCGGGGCAAGCAG
>Ga0105101_10000570_pt1 | contig 15502 bp, 15 predicted proteins | sample PPLLak21cMay2015_2_FD_87037 | JGI IMG/M metagenome (GOLD analysis project Ga0105101, IMG submission 87037) | Freshwater sediment microbial communities from Prairie Pothole Lake near Jamestown, North Dakota, USA - PPLs Lake P8 Core (1) Depth... | ecosystem: Environmental > Aquatic > Freshwater >... | reverse complement strand
GGTGATGAGTTTTTCAGCACCTGGGTCGCTAATAAAGCGGTATATCGTACCAGAAAGGCAATGGCAGACGGTGGTGAACTTATCATAATAGCTCCCGGTTTGAAAAGATTCGGCGAGCAGGATGAAGTGGATAAGATCATCCGGAAATACGGATATGCCGGAACCGGAACGGTAATGAAGCTCTGGAAAGAGAATGAGGATCTGCAGGATTTGACGCACGCCACAGCTCATCTGATACATGGGTCATCCGAGGGAAGATTCAGAATAACCTATGCACCGGGTCATCTTACCAGGAATGATATTGAGTCAGTAAATTACAATTACCTTGACTATAATGAAGCAGTTTCCAAATACCCACCCGAACGGCTGAAGAACGGATTCAACACTCTCGCCGACGGGGAAGAGATATTTTTTATCAGCACCCCATCCGCAGGCCTGTGGACAACCAGTGAAAAACTAAACCAGTTATCATGAAAACAAGGGACAGAATTATCAGCTTTATCCTGGATTCACCGGATGACAGCAGGTCACTGCTGGTAAGACTTATCGTTGGTCTGATCTTTTTATCCGAGGGGATACAGAAATTTTTATACCCCGGGTCGGTCGGAACAGGACGATTCGAAGAAATCGGTTTTACTAATCCGGCATTCTGGGCTTATTTTACAGCTTCATTTGAAATACTCTGCGGCACATTTATATTGGCCGGGTTCCTGACCCGGTCTGCTTCAATCCCACTTCTTATAATAATGATTACTGCCTTTATTACAACAAAGTGGCCTTTGGTTGTAAATGATGGATTCTGGAGTTTTGCGCATGCATATCGTACTGATTTTGCAATGACAATCCTGCTTATCTACCTGTTGATTTACGGTGGAGGAAAATGGAGTATCAATAAGCTGATTTTTAAGTCAGTATAAACTTCCGGCTTCGGACTTCGGACTTCGGTCTTCCTGCTAAATCCCCAAAATTTTCCTGCATAATTCTATCTCTTCAGGATTGCCGGTATTCTTTCCATGGTCATCCGATAATTTGACAGCCGCATGAAAATTATCACCGGCTTTTGATTTGACGCTGGTTATCTTGATAACAATATTTAATGGTTTTACACCAACATCATTTGAGAGGCTTGTTCCGATCCCATAGACGTCATGGATCCTTCCGTCCACATGTTTTTTTATATTCTGAATCAGATCCGGATTAAGTGCATCGCTGTATACGATGGTTTTTGTAGCCGGATCGATGTAGTTATTTTCATAATACTTCAAAGCTTTATCTGTGAAAGCAAAAGGATCGCCGCTATCCTGACGGATCCCATCGAACAGTTTTGCATGGAGTATCGAAAAATTCCTGAAGAAATTATCCGATGTATATGTATCGCTCAATGCAATCCCGAGATCTCCCTTATAAACTTCCACCCATGAATCAAGCGCTCTTGCATTGGCAAAACGGTATCCGTAATGAGCACCATGGAACATAAACCATTCATGGGGATGTGTCCCGATGGGGGTAAGATCATGCTTCAGGGCAAGGAATACATTACTGGTCCCTTTGAAAAACCCGCCTGAATTCATTTTCAGGGTTTTAATAACCCTGTCATGGACATCGAATGAAAAACGGCGCCTGGTACCGAAATCGGAGAATTCTGCACGCATTCCATTCAGACGTAATGCCTTTTTTGAAGCCCGTTCTTCAACTGCCTCCGGTTTCGCCCCTGTCATTGAGTAGAACAGCTCTGAAATCAGGGCCAGCAACGGTACCTCCCATAAAACAGTACGGTACCACAGTCCTTCAATCTCTATAGTGAGGATGCCTTCAATCAACTTAATCCTGACCTCTTCCGGATTATACCGGAATCCTTTAAGCAGATCTAAAAAGACAGGATCAAAATAATAGCATTGTGAAATCAGGAATTGTTCCTCCTCATTGGTGAGGGCAAGCAGTGCAAGATTGTCAACTTCTTTTCGCAATTCATCCTCAAATCCTTCCGGGAACAAAGTATTCCCCCGGTTTATGAAACTGTATCTGACAATTGCCCCGGGATACAATTTCTGAATGGCATTCATTGTGGTGAACTTGTAAAGATCGTTGTCAATAAAGGAATTCAGGATCATTTTATGAAATTATGGCGGTATTTTCCGCAAATATAATTCACTGCCATTTAGTGTCTGAACTTGAAATGAACCTTGAGCCTTCTTTTTTTGCTTTTTCATATATAGGCAGAGCAATAGTCTCAAATCCGGACACATCCGACATGCAGTCTTCCAGGATGAAAAGCTTATGGGCAAGACCTCCGATCGCAAGCATCTGTTTTACTGTTGTTGCAACGCAGTGGCTTCTGGCTTCACCGGCGATTAATATTTTATCAGAATTCTGCAGTTCTCTGACTAATCCATTATTTAATTGAGTTTCAGGACTCCCCTCAACCGGAACATTTGCTTTAAGGGCACCGAAATGTTCAGTATACGGATTTGTTCCCTTTATAATAACTTCAAAAAAAAATCCTTTTCTGGCCCAGTCTTTTACGGGCTCCATAATTTCATTTACGATTGCGGCTCCATATGAACCGGTTATACAATGTTCCGGCCAGATAACATGTGGAAATTCACCCTGCTCTTCCAACCTCCTGATATAATCGATCGAACTCTCTTTTTTGAAACGCGGTCTCCAGAGACCCTCCTGAACATCCTGTGTGCTTATCACAGTGAAGGGTGCGGGAGCTTTTCCCTGACGGTCTTCCCAGAATTCCGGATGTGAAATATCAATGACGTGATGATTATCCTGCGTCATGATTATCTTATCGATTCTTTCCGAATTATTTGTTATGAATTTTCCTAACCTTTCTGCATCTTTCTCAGCTCCGTTCACATACAATGCCCCGTCAGGGTTGCAAAAGTCATTTTGCATATCAATTATCAAAAGCAGGGTTTTCATATTTCAGAACACGGATGTTTTCAGGACAAAATAATGACATGGTGTAACCCGGATCATCCGGGGAACTTAAGGAACTTAAAACCATGGGCCCAGTTGTTCTCAAGGAATCCCGGGATGCACCAGAGCATGCAGAGTGGTTCAACAGCCCTTGCTGATTCGACTCCGCCCATATCCTCAACCTCCCAGCCTACCTCTTCAAGAAGTGATGTGACCTCTCTCTTTGATGCAGCATTATTACCGCATATAAACATTGAAGGCTTGATCTTAAAACCGGGATCAATCATAAATACATTCCCGATACTGTTAAATGCCTTGACGAGATTTGCCCGCGGTGCTGACCTTTGCAATCTTTCCATTAAAGATTCCTCTAGTGATGTAAAGTATTGAACCACACCATTTACCGGTGGTTTATCCGCAAGCGGATTTGTTGTATCGATTACTGTTTTGTCCGACAGTTTATCCGCAATTGAGGAAATTACTTTTTCAGACGCGGTGCCTTTAACTGCCAGTATGACAATCTCACCGAAATCTGCTGATTCTGCAAATGTCCCTGTTGAGGCACCTGTCTCTTTTCGAAGCTGTTCATATTTTGACTTATTGCCTGTTCCGATCATTACCTGGTAATTATGCCTGATAAGTCCTTTTGCAAGCGCTTTGGCTACATCACCCGATCCTACAATACCAATCTTTTTCATTATCGTTTAATATTTAATACGTGAGATAAAACAAACTGAAGAGAATAATGTTCTTTAAAATTCTGCGAATAAATTCCGATGGTCTGATTTCCTCATCTCCGGTGTTCTTTGAACAAACAAGGATTAATTTTGTTTAACTTAAAATAGACTAAATCAATGGAAGAACATATTGTCAAAATCCTGAGAACTGAACAGGTTACCCATGACGTAAAACGATTTCAGATTAAAAAACCGGCAGGATATTCCTTTGTCCCCGGTCAGGCAACAGAGGTTTCCGTAAACACTCCGGCATTCAGGGATGAAAAAAGACCATTCACTTTTACATGCCTTACTTCAGCTCCCTACCTGGAGTTTACAATTAAGATCTATTCACACAGGAACGGAGTAACAAAAGAGCTTGGCAAGCTTAAACCGGGAGATGAACTGATAATCAGGGATGTCTGGGGAGCAATTAATTATAAAGGTAAAGGTGTTTTTATAGCCGGTGGTGCCGGCGTTACTCCATTTATTTCAATTTTAAGAAATCTCCACGCAAAGAATGAGGTTTCCGGTAATAAACTGCTGTTTGCCAATAAAACAAAAGCTGATATAATTCTCCGGGACGAATTTAAAGCGATGCTGGGAAAAGATTTTATCAATATCCTGTCAGATGAAAAAGCTAAAGGATTCTCTTACGGATTTATGAACAAGGAATTCCTGAAAGCCAACATCAGTGATTTCAATGGTAAATTTTATGTATGCGGACCGCCACCCATGATCGACTCAGTGTTGGAACAACTTGGCGATCTGGGTGTTGGTAAGAACCTGATCACTATCGAATTATAGTGTTTCTATTTTTTTAAGGCAATACACGGAAACTGCCAGCAGGTAGACCATGCATGCTACCAGAACAAGCATTCCGATACCAATACTGCTGATGTCACCCAGCCATCCTACCAGCAGCGGAATAACAGCTCCACCGGAGATAGCCATCATCATAAGCCCTGATATTTCGTTACTTCGCTCAGGATATTTGCCTACTGCTATGGAAAACACTAATGGCCAGATATTTGCCACAGCAAGACCAATAAGGAAAACAAGCACCCATGCAAGAGCCTTCGATTTGATAAGGAGTATTGCAACCAAAAATAATACACCCAGAAGAGCAGACCACATAAAAAACTTCTGTGATGATAGCCTGGTAAGCATCAGTGCGCCTGCAAAAGTCCCCAGCATACGGCCAAGGAAATAGATGCTTCTTCCCGACTCAGCTGCAACCTGCTCAATACCAAACTGCTTAATAAGGAACTGCCCCGAATTTGAATTGAATCCTACATCCACTCCGACAACAAGGAAAATCGAAAGCACCATCAGCAGAATGAAATTGTTCCCCAGAAGTTTAAAAGACGATCTGATGGAGGCTTTAACACCTTCATGAACAGTTTCTTCAATTTTAACTGAACCGAGCCATAATGCTGATAATATTGATACAATACCGAATACAAGGAAGAGGATCTTCCAGTCACCAAATTTCAATGCAAAAAATGCAGCTGCCGGTGCTCCCAGCATTGAGCCTATTGCTTTTATGAACTGAGAGAAACTTAAGAAACTGGATCTCCGGTTACCGGGAACCACATCAACAAGCAACGGGTTTGCAGAAACCTGAACTATTGTATTTCCTATCCCCAGAAGGGCAGCTCCGACCAGTACCATCGGGAAAGAATAAACAAAAAATGGTACAAACAGGCCCAGAGCCGTAATGCCCATACCGATATTAAGCATTAAGCGTTTACCCAGACGGGATTGCAATACACCTATTGGAACTGACAGGAGGAAAAACCACAGGAAAATTGCTGAAGGGATCAGCTGTCCCACAGTTGCACTGAGGTTCATATCACTGCTGACCCTGTCAACCATAATTCCTACAAGATCCACGAAGCTCATAACGAAAAAAGCCATGAGAACCGGAAGTATTCTGGTAATGTTGATTTTTTGTGTATTCATCTTTTAATTTATTATGGATTCGGATTTACATCAAAGGTAATGCATGCTGTACAGCTTTCCAGAATTTATCGTCCAGAAGCCAGGCACTTCCGAGAAGTGCTGCATCTTCTTTCAGCTCAGAAAGTGCTACTTTGCAGTTACAGCCTTCTTTTATCAGTCCTTTTTCGAAAATATCGCCAAAAAGTTCGTACGCATGTGAAATATTGCCGCCCACAACAACTATTTCAGCGTTGAATTTTTTAAGCCATGGTGCAAGGAATGTTCCGAGATTATTTCCGAATTCCGTGAAGAGATCTTTTACAACTTTGTCCGAAGAAGCAACATCGGCCATTTCCTTGACTCCCTTCATATCTTTTCCTGTCAGTTTTTTGTAACTACCAAGGAACCAGCGTGTTGAAAAATAATCATCAGCTATATTATCTTTATAGGGAAGATGATATACGCAACCCAGCTTTGGCACCTCCGGTCCATCTACAATCGGAATTCCTTTATCAATGAACGCCGATCCGAATCCTGTTCCAAGGGTGATGGCCATAGAGCGTACCACTTTGGAGGCTTTCCCTACAAGTGCCTCGCCCACGGCAAACGATGAAACATCATTTATGAACCTTACCGGTAAACTGTTGTTGAATCCAAGGCTTTTGGAGATCTCTTCCTTAACGTTGCATCCGAACAGATGCTCATATTTTGCAACGCCCTTAATGTAACTGATCCCTTTAACATAATCAAAGGGTCCGGGCATCCCGAAACCAACACCCCTGAGGCTCTCCCGCGAAATCTTACTTATTACAGCATTCAGGGCACCTGCCCAGATTGCAATGATGTCATCTGCAGGAGCTTTATTATCAACTGCTCTCTCGGTAACGGTTTCTTTAAGAATTTTACGCGACACAATGTCAACTGCGGCACATGTTATATGGCTTCCGCCAATATCTGCACCAATTGCAAGGTTTCGATCCATATCCGGTACTAAATAATAAGGTAGTTCAATGTTAATAAAACAAGCTTTGAAAGTATCTAAATTTGTCGGCAATGCAAAATTTATTTTATTTATACCGGATATCACCGGCAGATTCCCCGATTAAATGACATTTAACATATCGGTTATACTTCCAACCTGATTTTTTTCGTATGAAATCTGATTTTAATGTAATAATTTTGATTTATAGTTATTCGAATTATTACGGCTGATAAACTGAATTCTGACCTTCTTAAATTTAAAAATTCCAATACATGGCAAAAGCAACAAAGGAAGATGCGCTTCTCTACCACAGCAGAGGCCGTCATGGTAAGGTAGAGGTGATACCTACCAAGCCTTACAGCACTCAATTCGATTTAAGTCTTGCATATACTCCGGGAGTGGCTTACCCATGCCTGGAGATTGAAAAAAATCCGGAGGATGTATATAATTATACTGCAAAAGGAAATCTTGTTGCTGTAATATCCAATGGAACGGCAGTATTGGGTCTCGGTGATATCGGAGCCATGGCAGGCAAGCCTGTCATGGAAGGGAAGGGGTTACTTTTCAAAGTGTTTGCTGATGTTGATGTTTTCGATATCGAAGTTGATGAAAAGGATCCTGACAAGCTTATTGAGATTTGCGCCAGGATAGCCCCGACATTCGGAGGTATAAACCTGGAGGACATAAAAGCCCCTGAATGCTTTGAAGTCGAAACAAGGCTTAAGAAAATACTTGATATTCCGGTTTTCCATGATGACCAGCACGGAACAGCAATAATCTCCGGAGCAGGCCTTTTAAATGCACTTGAGATTACCGGAAGAGAGATCGACAAGGTAAAACTGGTCGTATGCGGCGCCGGTTCAGCGGCAATCTCATGCTCCAGGCTCTATCTGGCTCTTGGTGTCAAAAAGGAAAACATAGTGATGGTCGACAGCAAGGGTGTCATAAACGGGAAAAGGAAGGATCTTAATAAATTCAAGGAGGAATTCAAAACCGACAGGGATATCGATACGCTTGCTCAGGCTGTGAAGGGGGCAGATTTGTTCCTGGGACTTTCTGTTGCAAGGATGCTTACAAAAGAGATGCTTTCAACAATGGCAGATAATCCGATAGTCTTTGCAATGGCAAATCCTGATCCGGAAATTTCATATGAGGATGCAATGGCAACAAGATCCGATCTTATCTTTGCCACCGGCAGATCGGATTATCCAAACCAGATTAATAACGTACTCGGGTTTCCGTTCATTTTCAGGGGAGCACTGGATGTAAGGGCTTCAGTTATAAATGAAGAGATGAAGCTTGCTGCTTCAAATGCTCTGGCAATCCTGGCAAAAGAACCTGTGCCTGCCCCGGTTCTGAAAGCATACAACATCAATGAACTGACATTCGGGAAAGAATATATTATTCCAAAACCACTCGACCCCAGGCTTATATCCAGAGTGGCATCAGCAGTTGCAAAAGCAGCGATGGAGAGCGGTGTGGCAAAATACCCCATAACTGATTGGGATGCTTACAGAAAAAGCCTCGACAGGAGACTGAGTGAACACATCAGAAAGATTGCCGAACTCATTATATGATTCTGAAGAGAGGGATACGCTAGCTGATCCGCGAACTTTTCTTCTGTTCTTCGATCTGCTTTCCTGTTTTCTTATCATACATCGAAACAATCAGATCAGCTGTTTCAATGATACTGAAGGATTGCCTGTTAATTGTTATATCAAACAGGTAATCAATGTTTAGCGACTTCTTACCGAGGAATGTGGTTATAAGATTATGTCTTTTTTCATCCGTATCCACAATATACTCCTCTGCTGCTTCAACATCCATTTCTTTCTTTTTCATCAGATTCTCGACCCTCCAGTAAAAGGGTGCTATCAGTCTTACATGGAGCGAATCAGCAATATTATGGGCTATGGAAACACCGCCCCTGCCCACCAGAACAATATGCCCCTCCCTGCACATCGAGAGCACCACATCCCTTATTGCTTTTTTCACACGCATATCACTCACATAACCACCTGAAAAAGCCATAATCATTTCCGACATATTCGACAATTCAATACCCTTGTAGAAACTTTCCACCCGTTCGGTATTGGTGTTTAATTCCTTTGCTATGTCATAAATTATGTCTTTATCAACCCATCTCCATTTGGATGTATCGTTCCTGCGATTCATCTTGTCCACAATATTCTCAGCCACCTGGCGTGCATCACACCCGGTTTGCCTGGATATCGTAATTACAGGTCCGTCATTACCGGCAGGCTGCTTCAGAATTGATTCCCTGTGCCGGGTGTCAAAATAATCAAAAAATTTTTCCATTTTGCACTTCTCCCCATGTCGTTAATGAATCAAATTAATCGTTGTAAGAGTTCAGTTATTGACTGTTTATAAGCCACTTATCCGGTATTGCAAACGGATGGATACCTTTAATGACCAGTGCAACTTCAAGCAAATAATTAACGTTATAAGTTACGAAAAATATCAGAAAACAGATATATTATTGCCATAGAATTTTTCCACTTAGTAATAATTATCCCGGATAAAACCTTCAATTATTATTACAATGGTCTGATTTTTGCTTAAAATATTTTGACGATGAGAATACCGGGAATTAAAATATTACTTATTCTCCTTCTGGCCATAGTGGTGACCGGATGCAGGGAAAGGTATATTCTCAGCGATAAACAGGTGATTCTGTTCCAGATGGAATATATAAATTACGCCTGGGGCTACCAACATCATGGTTATTTTATTGATAATGAGGGTAATGTATTGACTTACAATAACCCGGAAGAGTGGAACTTTCCCGGGGAAAATTTCATATTAACTCAGGAAAAGTTATTCGCAAATCTGAGCAAATGCACAAAATACGAAAGGATTATTCCCCGTTTGGAACTGGAAAAGACCTCAAAGCATATTGCAAATATTGCAGCAAGCAAAGTTACGGCGGAGAAAAATGTGGGTGCCGACATGGGTTCACTTACATACAATTGCTTTCAGTTCGACGAAAGTTCACTGACCTATAAGGGGTACCTTATAAAAAAGGAAGGCGACTACACCTGCGAAAATCTTAATTTATTTTCCAAAAAAGTGGCATCGTGGATAAAGGAAGCAGGTGATAACCTCTCAAAAAAGTAAAAACCTCTCAATAGTTTTTCGGAAAAAACATTTTAATTTTGGATTGTTTCCGTCTTTTTAAAGTATTACGGTACTCTTTTTGAATATTAGGCCAATTTGCTTATTTTTACTTCCAGCGAATTTTTTCCGGAAATCAATTAAAACAACATATTATGAATGAATCTATTTTTTCCAGACCAGAACTGGTCTGGTTTATCCTGGGACTTGTACTCCTGCTTCTTGAGCTGGTTATGCCGGGATTTGTTATATTCTTCTTCGGTATCGGAGCCTGGATAACAGCCCTGGTCTGCCTCTTTGCCAACCCCGGTATAAATCTGCAGGTTGTCATATTCGCTGTAACCTCTGTTCTCGCCCTGCTGGCTTTCCGTAAAATGATACAGAACAAATTCATTTATACCAGGAATGACCGGTCGGATGCGGTTGAGGATGAGTTTACAGGCAAGGAAGCTGTTGCTGTCAACAACTTTGGACCTGATAAAAGAGGCAAAGTTGATTTTAAAGGTACAACCTGGAGTGCTGAATCCGGTTCTGAAATCGTTGCCGGACAGACAGTGATTATCGTGGAAAAAGAGAGTTTCAAATTAATAGTTGAACCAAAAAAATAAAAACAAAATGGCAGGATCAAGCGTTACTTTCATTCTTATTGGTGCAATCATTCTTGGGTTTATCCTTGTTGCATCAATGATCAAAGTTGTTCCCCAGAGAACAGCAATTATTGTTGAAAGACTCGGAAAATACAGAGCAACTTTTACAGCCGGATTCCAGATTCTTATTCCTTTTATTGATAAGGTCCGGTACAGACATACGTTGAAGGAACAGGCAATTGATGTGGCTCCCCAGATCTGTATTACCCGCGATAATATAGCAGTCGAGGTTGACGGAATTCTTTATCTCCAGGTACTGGATCCTCAAAAAGCATCTTACGGAATTGACAATTACCGCTTTGCGTCAGTCCAGATAGCACAGACCACCATGAGAAGTGTTATTGGAAAACTTGAACTCGACAGGACATTTGAGGAACGTGAAACAATCAATGTTACGATTGTCGAGGCAGTCGACAAGGCAAGTGAGCCATGGGGTGTAAAAGTTACACGTTATGAGGTGAAAAATATTTCCCCGCCTCAAAGCATTCGCGACGCAATGGAAAAACAGATGAGGGCTGAGAGGGAGAAGAGGGCCATCATAGCCGAATCGGAAGGAGCAAAACAGGCCAAGATAAATGTAGCGGAAGGTGACAGGCAGGAGTATATCCTGAAGTCGGAAGGTGAAAAACAAAGACGCATCAACGAAGCCGCTGGTCGTGCTTCTGAAATAGAGCAGGTCGCCAATGCAACAGCTAACGGATTGAGAGCTATATCACTGGCAATTTCCGAAGAGAATGGTCTTAATGCGGTAAACCTGAGGATCGCTGAACAATACCTGAGCGCCTTCGGAAATCTGGCAAAACAGAATAATACACTGATTTTACCTGCAAACCTCACAGATATAGCCAGTGTAGTTGCAACTGCAACATCAGTGTTTAACGAAACACGAGATAAGAAGAAGTGATTGGTTATTGGTTATTGGTTATTGGTTATTAGTTATCAGGGATTGAGGTTGGACTGAAGAATTTGGTTTTTTGTTGGATATTACGTATATTTTGATATAAAATGTCTCGTTGCTAATGTTATTAGAGGAGCTTGAGGTTTATCAGATTGCATTGGAAATAAGCAAGCTGGCCTGGGATATTTATAATGAGTTGCCCAGGGAGCACCGATTTACCCAGGGAAGTCAGTTTCTGGAAGCTGCTGACTCAACCGGTGCTAATATTGCAGAAGGATTTGGAAGATATCACTACCGGGACTCCCTCAAATTCTATTATAATTCCCGCGGATCATTATTGGAAATGAAACATTGGACCACATTATTCATTCAGAGATCTCTCGTGCAACACGAAAAACTTAGGGAAATGATTGAACTCATTGAAAAAGAACACTTTAAACTTAATAGTTTTATAAACTCAATAAAGTCCAGAAACACACAATAATAAATTACAAATAAAAACGTGTTGTGCATTTAAATTTCCACATGTGGTGTCCGGGTTGTGCAACGTATTATAAACAGTATAGAAAGCAGTTGCAAAAAGCAAAAACCGTGATAAATTTATTTACTTTATTGTCCGTGTATTATGCCCAGGTTTTTTATTTTTTTAAGGGACAGTGAATATATTATTACTCTAAACATTGTTTTTATTTTTCTCTTTGAGTAACTATTTTTAAAATTGGATTCTCATTTATCCAACTTAAACTGGCAATTCCATTTTCAACATTAAATTCTAATATTGCAACAAGAGAATATTGATTTCCTTCCCTGTCTTTTAGAGGTGCTCGTATTTCAATTGTGTAGGTTTCATCTCCCAAATAACCAATAACCAATCACTAATCACCAATCACCTCATGCTCCGTCCTCAGAATGATCTCATTCTGAAGATCTTCACCCAGATCGTTGAAATAGTCGCTGTAGCCGGCAACCCTGACGATAAGGTCACGGTGTAACTCCGGGTGCTTCTGTGCCTCTTTTAAGGTCGCTGCATTGACCACATTGAACTGTATATGATGCCCGTCGAGGGCAAAATAACTGCGGATCAGTGCTGTCAGACATCCACGGCTCTCCTCATCTTCAAAAAACTGCGGAGCGAATTTCTGATTCAACAGTGTGCCTCCGGTACGCAGATGGTCAATTTTGGAAGCCGATTTAATTACTGCGGTAGGGCCTTCTTTATCAGCCCCCTGGCTAGGTGATATCCCTTCTGATAATGGTTTGTATGCTTTGCGTCCGTCAGCCGTTGCACCGGTCACACTACCGAAATATATGTGCGATGTTGTCGGAAGCATGTTTATCCTGTGAACTCCTCCCCTTGCGTCAGTCCGGCCGTTAACAGCATCATAATATATCTCAAAAACTGCTACTGCCTGTCTGTCAGCATAATCGTCATCATTTCCGTATTTTGGGGTTTCATAGATCAACTCATGCTGTACCTGCTCAAAGCCCTTAAAATCAGCCTCAATGGCTTCAATCAGTTTATCAACTGTCAGTTTTTTCCTTTCATAAATATTAAACCTTATTGAAGTCAGAATATCCGCCACACTCCCAAGCCCCACTCCCTGTATGTAAGTCGTGTTATATCTTGCACCGCCATTGTTATAATCTTTGCCTTTTAATATGCAATCCTCAACAAGGAGCGAGAGAAACGGCACCGGCAGCCATTCGGCAAAGGTCCTCTGGATTACATTGTTACCCCTGACTTTTATGTCGATCAGATATCTGACCTGAGCCCTGAAAGCCTCCATCATATCGTCGAATGATTCGTAATCCTTTGCTGAACCGGTTCTGAGACCCACCTGAGTCTCAGTCCGGCTGTCAAAACCATCGTTCAGGGTTAGTTCGAGGACCTTGGGAAGGTTAAAGTATCCGGTGAGCCAATATGCCTCAACCCCGAAAGCTCCCGTCTCCACACATCCTGATGCTCCGCCGTTACGGGCGTCAGCTATATTTTTTCCCTGCCGTAAAAGTTCCTGTATTATTGCCTCGGTGTTAAAACAGGACGGCTGCCCGAATCCGGTGCAGATGATGTCGAGCGCACTGTGGATGAACCGGTCGGGACTTTTTTTACTGATCTGCACCATCGTTCCGGGTTGAAGGATCCTCATCTCCTTTGTGACATCCAGAAGAATATAAGTCATTTCATTTACGGCATCCGAACCATCAGGCCGGACACCTCCCAGATTTATCAGGCAGAAATCCGTATATGTGCCGCTTTCTGATGCCGTTACGCCCATCTTTGGCGGTGCGGGATGATTGTTGAATTTAATCCAGAAGCATCCGAGCAGATCATACAATACCTCCTTTGTAAGAGTGCCTGCTTCGGTCTCCTTCTTAAAAACCGGGAAGAGATGCTGATCAAGACGGCCCGGATTGAACGAATCCCAGGGATTCAGCTCCGTGATCACCCCAACATGAATGAACCAGTAATGCTGAAGCATTTCGTGAACTGTTCCCGGGGCATGGGCAGGTACCTTACGGCATATACCAGCCATATTCCGGAGTTCACCTTTTCTTACTGAATTTTTTTCTGCAGCTGCCGATTTTTCAAGCTCACAGGCATATCGGTTTGCAAACATCATGATAGCGTCGCATGCAATATCCATAGCCTTCAGCTCTTCGGACTTTTCAAATGCCTCCGGATCATTAAAATAATCCAGTTTTGTAATGTTCGCCCTGATCTCATCCTTCAGATCCAGAAATCCGGTCCGGAACATTTTGTAACCCAGCACAGTATGGCCCGGAGCCCTCTGTTCCATGAACTCAGTGAAAATGCCGGCTCTGTATGCGTTAAGCCATTCCGGCGTCATCAGGTTCATAATCCTGTCACGGTTGCTTTTGCCCTTCCAGAAAGGAATTATCTCAGTTTCAAAGATCTTCCTTGTCAAATCATCTACCTGAAAGGAGACTTTCTTCCTTGTGTTAAGGATCTCAAGATCCTCCAGTGAATGCAGACTTATTTCAGGATATGTGGGAGTCTCCTTTGGGGCTGGTCCTCTCTCTCCGACTATCAGTTCGCTGTCACCAATATATAACTTTTTGTGTCTCAGGAGGTATTCAAATGCCTTTGCCCTCTTAACGGGAGCCGACAACTCATGGGCGTCATCACTTTTGTAGAATTGCGTTATAAGAAGAGCTCTTTCGGGAGATAATTTTTCAGGAGCATCAAGGCTCTGTTCTCTAAGCTTTTTGACACGTTCCGATATTATCATCATTCAGCCTCCAATCTTGACTTTAATACCTGTCTCAGAGAAATACATTTTAAGATCATTCATTCTTTCCTTTGACGGCTGTTGTGTATCACTCATCCGGTACGGGATGCTGAACCTTTTATACTTGGAAGAGCCGATCCTGTGAAAAGGAAGCAGATTTATCCTTTTCAGATTTTCGGCTTTATGGTCCGTAAGGAATTTTATCAACATTCCCAGATGTTCCTCATCATCATTGTAATCCGGTATTACCGGGATCCTAACAAACATATCCGTCCCCTTGTTCAGAACCAGTTCAAAGTTACTGATAATAAGCGAATTCGAAACACCAGTACATGATATATGTTTTGCGTCATCAAGGTGTTTAATATCAAAGAGAAAAAGGTTTGTGAAAGGAATGATCGCCCTGAAATTTTCCGGTCGTGAATACCCGGACGTGTCAACTGCTGTATGATAGCCGTTTGTTCTGCACGCTTTCAATGCTTCGGACAGGAATTCACTCTGACCCAATGGTTCTCCACCCGAGAAAGTAACACCTCCTTTTGACTCCGAAAGAAAAATTTTTTCCTTTTCCAGTATTCCGAGTATTTCATCGGTTGAATAATATCTGCCAGCTTCCTCTGTTTTCCTGAACTTCTTCTCTCCAACCCTGTGAACCAGTTCGACAGTTTCCGGGACCGGGGAAATACCTTCCGGATTATGGCACCACCAGCATGAAAGAGGGCATCCTTTCATGAAAAATGTCACCCTTATCCCGGGGCCGTCATGGATTGAAAAACGCTTAACACTGAAGATCAGACCTTTCATACTGTCGCGGAATCGGTTGGCAATTTATTACATTTTAACATATGATTAACACTACATTAACGTAACTGCTGCAACAATTTGAATTTGTCGACGTCTATATAGTGAATAAAAAGTCTACACAAGGCCGTTCGGCCAATTCTACGATCAGGTTTATAGTTAATCGCGGAAAGACATCGCCAGATGTCTTTCCTTCTTTT
>Ga0105101_10000569_pt1 | contig 15503 bp, 20 predicted proteins | sample PPLLak21cMay2015_2_FD_87037 | JGI IMG/M metagenome (GOLD analysis project Ga0105101, IMG submission 87037) | Freshwater sediment microbial communities from Prairie Pothole Lake near Jamestown, North Dakota, USA - PPLs Lake P8 Core (1) Depth... | ecosystem: Environmental > Aquatic > Freshwater >... | reverse complement strand
TGCGACTCAGGGTTTCTGGCCGCAGCCCTGCGAGCTGTGCCAGTTCCTTGTCCTTGAGTTTCCGGTTGCCGGCAGCGGCAAGGATGGCGTTCAGGGTTGACCGTACCGGGTCAGAATTGCTTTGTGGTTTAATAATGAGCATATAATCAATATAAATCATAAATTGACTTATATGTCAATATTTATATTTAAATGACTATATAGTCAATAAATAAAATCACTGAAAATATAGTAACTTTTATATTTTAATTCAATTATTTATGTTTATTAACTGAGCATTAACATTAATATTTTTTAGTCTGAAATCAGGGCGGCAAAGCCTGCCCCGTCAACTCCTGCCGGACTTCCCGCAACCGTGCCTTGATGCGCACGGCGTTTTCGACCCCCATGCGAATCATGATCTTTTGTCCGGCGGACAGTTCCTCGAGCTGGGGATCGGCAAACAGGTACATGACCTTGGGCCGGACCAGCTTGATCGCGCCGGGGATCTCTGGCGCGTCCAGCAGGTCATCGATGGCCTCCACCAGGCGGTCGTTGAAGTAGCCCTTGGGGTAGCCCAGGTTCACGTATTCCTGCTGGAACAGCGGGTAGAAGCGCGTGTAGACCACGACCAGTTTCTTGGCATCCACGGTGTCGGACAGCAATACGTAGGATTTGTAGCGCCGCAGATTGTCAGGATTGGTCAGGTAGTTCTCCCCCTCCCCGGTTGCCAGGAACTTCCCTGCCACCGGCTTGAACAGCCGGTACCGCATCGACACCTGCTTGCGCGGCAGGTTGTCCACCGTGACCACGAAACGCCGCACGATCTCGCGCACATCAAAAAATTCCTGTACCGCCGGCTTTCCGAAGAAGCCCGTGAGCACCTCCAGCATGGCGTCGTCACTGCTTTCCAACGCCGGCAGCGGCTTTTCCGGCGGCTCGGTTTCCTTGATCGGGTGGCGTATCTGCGGCTCCGGTTCTGGCGCCGGCGGCGCCTCCACTGGAGGCGGTGTGGCCGCCGGCTCCGGTTCCGGTTCCATTTGCCAGTAGTAAAAGCCGGCGGCAATGCCGCCCAGCACCAGCAAGACCACCAACCACATTGTTTTTTTCATAGGCGAATCGAAGATCGGTGTTGAAGTGATTGCGCAAACAATCAATTACCCATCTTACGACACCCGTGACAGGAACCAAAGGGGATGGTGACGCAGTCTGATAGAATCCCCGTCATGGACTCAAGCGCGCCACCCTGCCCGCGCAAGCCATCCATTCCGGGAATGCCCATGAGAAAAATCATCGTCCTGTTTATTGTCATCCTGCTCAACGGTTGCGCGGCGCTGCAGTCCGCCATTGAAACGCCGCATGTGACCCTGAACAACCTTCAGGTTGCCGACATGACCCTGCTGGAACAGCGCTATGTCGTGACGCTGCGGGTGCAGAATCCCAATCCGATTCCGCTTCCCATCACGGGCATGAATTTCCAGCTCGACATCAACGACACGGAATTGGGGCGCGGCGTGACCAATAAGGCCGTGACGGTGCCGGCCTATGGCGAGGCCCTGGTGGAAGTCAATCTGGTGAGCAATCTGATGCGGATCTTCAACCAGATTCGCGGAATGGAAAGCGGCAAGGGACAGAGCCTGCGTTATCGTTTGTCCGGCGGGCTCAGCATTTCCAGCCGGATGGGCAAGTTGCCTTTCGAATATCTCGGCGAATTCAATCCGCATCGCTGACCGCTTTTTTTCGCTGCTCAGCCGCCGGTCCGTGGCGGCTGTTGCTTGTTTGATTTGACCACCTTGCCATCCGGCTCGACGTAGCAACTGAAATCGAACGTGACTTCGGCCCCGGCCTGACCCATCTCCCCGACGCGCACACCCTCGACATACTGCGCGCCCTGGGTTGCGTGCACCTCACCGGGTTTCACGATGCGGGCATAAGCCGGCCGTTCGGCCGCCGCCAGCGCCGCGGCCTGACAGGCCTTGAGCGCCTGGTATTCCACGGGATGCAGCAGTTTTTCCTTGGCGTCGTTAACCGCCGGAATTTTGTCGGCGAGTATCACCAGTACGACCAGGGCGAAAACCAGCGGGAACAGGACGCGCTCGATACGAAAGCGCGGTTTGGCGTTCGGGTTGGCGGGAGAGTATCGCGGTTCCTCCATTAAGCATCCTGTTTTCCGTCTTCTCTCTCCGATGTCGCGGTTCCATGCCCGATCGCCTCATTCCGCGAAATCGAGCCGCTCCTGCACCGTCTTGATGCCGGCCGCGGCGCAGGCCTCGTCCTTCTCGCCACCGGGCGCGCCGCTCACGCCCACGGCGCCAATCAATGAGCCGCCGGCACGGATCGGCAGCCCGCCCTGCAGCAGCAGAATGCCGCGCACCTCGTTCAGTTCGGCGCGGATGTCGGCGCGATTGGTGCGGAAGTCCTGGGTGCTGACGCCGGACATGACCACGGCGCTCGCCTTGCGCTCGGCGATTTCAGCGGCATGACGCGAGACGTAAACATCGCGCAACACCACCTGGGCGTCGCCGGAACGGTCGACCACCACCACCGCCGTGTTGTAGCCCTTTTTGCGACAGGCCTCCAGCGTTTGGCTGGCGATATCGCGCGCCAAATCGAGCGTCATGATCTTGGCGTTCAGTACGTCTGCGGCCGGCACCGGGCAAGACAGCATCGCTCCGAGGAGCATCGGTACAAATGACTTCATGTTCATGGGGGTATCTCCCGTCAGATGAGACGCAACGTCATTCGCCGCGTGGTTTGGAAAAGACGGCCGATGAGCCATGTTATTCCCCGCCGCGTCATGCGCCCTACACCGCCTTGAGCTTGTGACCGCCGCAGATATCGCACGGCGGCAACTCGTCCATGTCTTCCGGCAGGACGATGCGCGTGCGACAGCCGATGCACTCGTACATGCCGGCGTGATATTTTTTGGGCGGTGGTGGCGTGATTTTCGTGATGGTCGGCTCGGCACCGAGATATTCGGTGCTGCCGCAGTTGTCGCAGGCCGGAAGCTCCCGATAGGTTTCCGAGAAGATCGAACTTTGCCCGCAGCGCTTGCATTCATAACGCCCGACCGGGTATTCAATGATTTCGCTCGCCGCCTCCTGCTCTTTCTTGGCCTCGGCCAGGGCCAGCAAGACCTCGTCGCCCAGCCGCTTGGCGCGGGCTTCGGCGGTTTTGGCCTCCATGATGGCCTTTTTCATTTCCCGGGCCAGTTCCCTGGCCCGCTCTTGTGCCGATGACATTCGGTCTTCCTTCCTGTCGGGACTTGTTTTTGATTCCGCTCGTCAACGGTTTCCTACACGTTATCGGATGTCCATGTACTGACCGTGTTTTGTCATGTGACCATAACAGTCACCGCTTATGTTACATGGTTTCCAGCCGCGGGCTACCCTGCCCGGCGCCAGGGAAGAACCCCGTGATCTTTGCGGGCCCAGCCACTTGCAGAGGGAGAATGACCATGCACAAGGAACACGTCGCCGACGCCGGTTTTCCGGGAATCGCATTTGCCACCCTGCCGAAAACCGGTGAGACCGTCGCCATACGTTACGGGGAGCGCATCTACTACCGGGTGGACTCCGCCAAGACTGCGGACGAGCTGAATGCGATATACGGCGTCACGCCGGGACAGGCCAGGGCGATCCTGGCGAGCGCGCTGGCCGGCTGGAAAACACCGTCGGTAAATTCGTAGCCGCGTCCTGCCCGGTCGTTTGCACGGGTACCGCCACGGCACGCATCACCTCATCCATCATCTGTTCTGCCGCTGACGACAGCGGTTCCTTGCGCCCTTTTTGCTCGTGGTGCAGATAAAATTCCACCAGGATCGCGCGCAGGTACTGCCGACTGTGCTCCGGGTGCGTATTCATGTCGCTCATCAGGTAATGAAATTTTCCGGTGAACCCGACATCGCCGAAATACGGTGCGAACACGCCGCGGTCGCAGGCGTCCTCCAGCACGGCGAAAAACGCACGCTGACCTGCATGTAACACCGGCGAATGGAAAAACTTGTAAGCATGTTCCAGGTCGTGTCGGAAGAAAGCAAAGGCATCGGGCTTGTTCAGCACCGGCTGGCACAGCCGCGGATACTCCGCGAGCACCGTCACGGCGCGGCAACCACGCGCCTGCATGCGCAATACTTCCAGAGGTGTTGGAATATCCTCGCACAGGATCAACGGCCAGGCGCCACGCAACCACTGCGCCAGCGCCTGCGGCACATTATCGATCACGCCGCGAAACTGGTAACGCTCCAGCCAACCAAGCAGGTGTTCCCGCAGGCCCTCTCCTTTCGCCTCTGCCATTAGCGTCAGCCATTCCTTGGCATCGGGTCGTACATCGCTCTTGTTTTTGCGCGAAGCAAATTGCCGGCCGTGTGACGCAATCTGCCAATGGAGAAAATACAGGGCTGCGAATACCGCCGCATCGAACTCCCCGGCACGCCGGCGAACTGCCAGCCGCGGCAGTTCGCACAGAAGCTTTTGCGACACCTCGTGCAGGTATTTCACTCGACAATCCTTTAAGGCGGCCAGACGGAGCGGGAACAGTTTACTGCCTTTTGGTGGCATAGCCACGCTCTGAGCAGAATAACCAGTTGCTGCGGCAGCCGGCACATGACCTTGGCGGGCACGTCGCGACCGAACCACCAAAGCATGGACAGAAACACGTGCCAGGTTTTTGACGCTGGCCAGAGTAGCGAAACACCGGAATAAATGCCTTATATTACGGGCATGCCGCGAATTCCATGGCCGCTTTTTCCGGAATGACTGCCACTCCGCGGCGAAATGGCGGTCTAACGCAATAAGTTATCGGCGAATTCATCGACGCCGGAAGGAGTGCAATATGCACATCGGTGTGCCAGGTGTTGTAGTGGTCATGCTGCTCGGCGGTTGCGCCAGCGTGGTGCCGGAAACCATCCGCACCGCAGCACCCGGCAACGTGCAGATCGCCGAGGTGCGCACACAACCGACACGGTATAACGACGCGCTGATACGCTGGGGTGGCAACATCGTCAGTACCCGCAACGAGCGCGATCACACGGTATTGGAGATCGTCGCGCGTGAACTTGGCGGTGACGGCCGTCCGCTTGCAGAGGACAAGAGCCTTGGTCGATTCCTGGTAAAGACCCAAGGCTTCCTCGATCCGGCGGTATATAAACCGGAACGTGATGTGACCGTGCGTGGACGCGTCGTGGGCGTGGTCGAGCAGGCGATCGGCGAATATCGCTACGCCTATCCGGTGGTCCGGGCCGATGATATTTATTTATGGCAACCACGCCTGCCCGCAACGCCGCATTATCCCTATTATTACGATCCATTCTGGTACGACCCGTGGTATCCATGGGCTTGGCCGCCCTATCACCGGCACTGGCCCTATTACCCATGGTGACATAAACGGAGAAAATGACCATGCACTCTCACGCTGCCGTGTTCGTATCGCTGTCGCTCGTCGGCCTGCTCCTCGTCGGCGGCTGCGCCACGCCGTATGACATCGGCAATGCTGATGCGCGCGTCACGCCGACCGAGGCGGCCAAGGATGTGCCTGGCATGCTCAGCCATACCGTCGCCTGGGGCGGCCTGATCGCCGTCACCAGGAACCTGAAAGACAGGACCGAGATCGAGGTGGTGGCGTACCCGCTCGATTCGCAGAACGCCCCTGACCGCTACGCTGCCCCGACCGGCCGCTTTATCGTGGTCCAGACGGGTTATCTGGAAACTGCCGACTTCGCGCCCGGCCGGCTGATCACGGTGGTTGGGACCGTGACCGAAGCCCGCCCCGGCACCGTGGGCGAGGCGCAATACGTCTATCCGGTGGTGCTGGCGAGCAAACTTAATTTGTGGCCGGAACCCTACGGCGAACGGCGTAAGCCTAATATTCACTTCGGCATCGGCGTCGGGATTATTCGCTAGCCGCGACCTGCTAACGTTCCGACGTAGCAGAAATTTATGCGGCCTGCTCCATGGTGCGGGAATACTTTCCGTCGCGCGCCAGCCCATTCATCTGGCAACGCTTCAGCAGCGCCTTCTGTGCGGCGGCCACATTGCTTTCCTGCCCCTTCCACGCTGCCAGCACCGGCGCCTGCAGCGCACGCCCGTAGGAGAAGCTGACCTGCCACGGCTGCGGGCCCATCGCGTTCATGGCGTTCAGGTGGTCGGTGGCATCTTCCGCGCTCTGCCCGCCGGACAGGAACACGATGCCGGGCACCGCCGCCGGCACGTAGCGCCGCAGGCAGCGCAGCGTGGCCTCGGCCACCTGCTGCACGCCGGCCTGCTGCGGGCATTTCATGCCGGGAATCACCATGTTCGGCTTGAGCAACATGCCGTCGAACACCACGCGATGCGCGTCGAGCTCGGCAAACACCGCCTCCAGCACCTGCGAGGTCACGATCTCGCAGCGGTCGATGTCATGGGCGCCGTCCATGAGTACTTCCGGTTCCACGATCGGCACGATATCGATCTCCTGGCACAGCGCGGCATAACGCGCCAGGGCGTGGGCATTGGCGCGGATGCCGAACGCCGACGGGATATCGCGTTCGTTGATTTCGATCACCGCCCGCCACTTGGCAAATTTCGCGCCCAGCTGTTTGTACTCGGCGAGGCGCTCGCGCAGGCCGTCCAGGCCCTCGGCGACCTTGTCGCCAGGGTGCAACGCCAGCGCCTTGGCACCCTTGTCCACCTTGATTCCCGGGACAATGCCGCGGCTGGACAGCAGTTTGGCGAACGGCGTGCCGTCGCGCGTACGCTGACGCAGGGTTTCATCAAAGAGAATGACGCCACCGATGTAGCGCTCGATGCCTTCGGTCGTAAAGAGGACTTCGCGGTAACGCCGGCGGTTCTCCTCGGTCGACTCGACCTTGATCGAATCGAAGCGTTTCTTGATCGTGGGGCTGCTTTCGTCCGCCGCCAGCACGCCCTTCTGCTTCGCGACAATGGCGCTTGCCACTGACTTGAGTTCACTGATATTCATTGGCCATGGCCCTCCAACGAGGATGAGGAAAACATTATCGTTGAAATCCTGACATAATGGCACCTGGCAGGTCTGGCGAACGCTCAGTTCTTTGCGGGAGTCATGTCCTTGATGAAGCGATCAGCCTCGGCGATCGAGCGGTTCATGTCGGCCACCAGCGCGCCGATATCCGCCTGAATCCTGGCGCGTTCGGACTTGAGTGAGGCGATTGCCCGGGCATTGAGGTTGTGCTTGAGGAACAGTACGCGGTCGCGAAACGCGGCTAGCACCGGATCGAGTTTCTTTTCCGCGCGCTTCATGGCGCCGATGAGTTCGCGATAGCGCGCCCGTGTTGTATCCAGTTGTTTTTGGCTGGAACGCCGCAGTTCAGGACTGCTGTACTGGGTAAGCTCTTTCTCCCATTCCCGGAAGAGATCCTGTGCCACGCGCTCGACGTCGGCAATGCGTTTGTGCACGGCATTGGCGCGCGTCTCGCTGTCCTCAAACTCGTTCTTGAGCTTGTTGTATTGTTGCTCCAGCTCGCCGCCGGAGAAATTCGTGACTGCGATGAATTGCGCCAGCGCCGATTCAAACTGCTCCTTGGCATCCTGCTGTGCCTCGCGCGCGTCTTCCACGCGGTCGACCAGGATGTCGCGTTTCTCATAGCCGAACTTCTCCATCGCCCCGTAATAGGCCGACTGACAACCGGCCAGCAGCACGGCAACGAGCAATACCGGCGTTTTCCAGGAATTCGGGAAAATCACGCGCATTCGTATCAGCTCCCGGTTAATCCGCGGACGAAGAACACAGACTGCCTTGTGGGCGCAAAATTCTCAATAGCCGGCTTGCTTGTCGCAGAAACAGTTTCACCCTCCACCAAGGTTGCGCCGGGCGCCTTAGTGGAGGGTGTGTTGGACGGGGATAACTAGAAGTTATGCGTCGTCTCGGTCTTGGCCGTTACCGGGACTGTCGTGGTCCCGCTGAAGGCCAGCGTATCATTGACCATGGGATCGTCGGTTGCCGCATCACAGGTAAAGGCAATCGTGTAGCTGCCGGCTTCGAGATAGGTGGCCATGTAGCTGTATGTCCCGTTGTCGAGCTTCACGGTCGCGGTGGTCACAGGATCGGGTGTGTTTACGTCAGTGTCGATATCGTCTGGCGTAACTCCGCTGCCTTCATAGACATACACCGCTGGGATGCAATCAACAGGAACAAGCGATGAATGAACGGTACCCACGATGGCGCCAGTCATGGTGTTATCCGCCAGCCGCAGCGTTGGACGGAGCATGTACTCGCCGGTGCCAGTGACGTGCACCGATTTGCGCAGGTCGAAGTCGATGGTGAAGTCAGCATTGCCGCCGGCCGGTACGTTGAAACCACGGTTGAGCTTGAGGCCGGTTTGGGCTCCACTCGGTATGGTGAGCTCTTCGCACTCGCCGTTCACGACTAAGACAATACATGAATCATCTTCGCCGTCGGTATCGACCATCAGGCGTATCCAGTTGTAGCGTCCGGCGGGGAGCGTGAAATCCTCCAGCAAGAAATCGGCATTGCCGCTATTCAGCGCCAACAGATCGAACCGCTTCGGCGCCGGCAGCGTGGTGCAAGCGGTCTCGCTCACGATGGGCGGGTTGGTGGCATCCGCCGGGTCCTGGCAATAATAAAGCGTGGTCCGCTGGCCGTCGGCGGCATGCAGCTCGAGTCCGCTGAACTGCACAAAGACATTTTCAGCAGTGTCGACCGGTCCGTCAGTGATCTGCAGCGATAGCGTGCCGCTGCCGGCACCACCATCTCCGCTGTCACCGCCGCAGCTGGTCACGGTCAGGTTGGCTCCGAGCAAAACAAGGACCCCAAGACGTGTGTGGATTGGCGATGTGTTCATGACGGTGCCCTCGAACTTCATCAGGTTGATTGTTATTGCCTTCGGCAGGCAATCCTCTCACTTCCGGCCTGCTCGACAACGGCTGGCGCGCCGGACGGTATATCTTTCCTGATGAAACAGCCCCGACTCCGTCAATGGCAGCCGGGTCTGCGCTCACTGGCTATCGGGTCTGGATCGGCGTCGTGTGTCGGCGCCATATACGCCATTATTGGACCGTGAACTTGTTTACGCCCGCGGACTTGTCGTCGGCGAAGATCTCGACCTGGTAATCTCCGGCCGGCCAGCCACCGGGCATGCTGACGTGGAATTCGTTTACCGCCGGGCCATTGGCGGCGATCGTCTGGCTGGTCTCGTTCACCGTGGCAACGTTGTCACCCTTGTGGAACGTCCACCTGGCCTTGAGCGTTGCGTTTCCGCTGCCCAGGGTTTCCACCACGGCGTAAATCGTGTCGTTCCTGGCGAAGCTGGTGCTCGGCGCGGTCACGCGCTTGTCGGCGCCGAGCGCATTGCCCAGATTGACGGCAGCAACGGTCACCCCGGCAGGTGCGGCCGGTTGCGTCGCCTGCGTGGCAGGTGGTGCGGCAGGCGCGGGCGCTTCTTTCTTGCCGCAGGCAACGACAGTGAGGGCAAGCAGCAAAACGAGAGAAGATGTGCGGAATGCTTTCATGGATGTTTCTCCTTGTGTCCGGAATTTCCGGGCCATAGCGTTACTTGGGTGGAATTTTCAGCTTCTGGCCGGGGAAGATCTTGTCGGGGTCCTTGAGCAGGTCCTTGTTTGCCTCGAATATGCGCGGCCAAAGCTTGGCATCGCCGTACTCGCGCTTGGCGATTTTCGACAAACTGTCGCCGGAAACCACTTCATAAATCTTGTTCGCGGTTGAACTCGCGCCGCTTTTGACGCCTGAAAAATCGGGCATGTCGTTCTCAGCCATGATTTTTATCTCCTGTGTGCGTGATGACCCATCGCCTGTTCTTGGGCGATTCTCTTTGTCCAGCCAGGAAGCAAGACGCCCCAGCTCCATGAAGGAGCCGGACGATCGTCAGGTTTCGGACTTGGATTTCCGCCGCATGTCAGCGGAGTGCGCGCGCTTGTAGGTCTGGATGTCCTTGAAGCGGCCATTGCTGTCGCGCACGGCGTACAGCTTGGTACCCTTGCTGCTACGGTGCGTGGTGCGTTTTGCCTTTCCCATGGCTGTCCTCCGGCAGATTGAATGTGGGTGGGTGTAAACCCGGGATCAAACGGCATCAGTTGACACTTTCAGGATATTTTTTCCTTGACGTGGAGCAAAAAAAAACGTCCGGTGCGTCACCGGGTAAGATAGCCACCCGCGTGACGCCGCCCTGCCCCGGTGCCTGTCGCCAGGTTTCGGCGGGAGGACTATTTCAAAAGCGGATGATCCGCCGGCAGCTGTTTGGAGTACCAGATGGCCAGTTTATGCCGCATGGATTGTTGCGAAACCTGGTCCTCCGGCAGGGGCTGAATCTGCTTGTCGTGGACCAGCAGCCGGTAGATGAACAGGATTTTCTCGCTGGCTGAATCCGTCGGTTCGAAAATGACCGCGCCCCGCTCCTCGCCGTATTTCATGCCGGCGAGGATGGCCGCTTTCACCAGCTCGGCCTCGTGTTTGAGCTTCTTCATGGGCGGCTTCAGGGGTGGCCCTGAGGCATCCCCGGGCCTTTCTGGCCGCTCAGCACCTTGTCGATGCTGATCGATATGGCCTTGGTGCCGCTCGCCACGGGCGCGCTCACGCCCTCCAGGTCGCCATCACGTGCGTCCGCCATGCCGGACTTGGTGACACGCGCCACCACGATCACTTCGGGCGCGGTCGACAATTTCATCGTGGGACTCATGCCTTGGCTGTCATCGAGGGCGACGGTGACAGGCAGATCCCTGACCTGCTTGCGCACGATCGCCAATGGCATGCGCGGGCCGGTCGCGGGCCGCGCGAAGATAAATACCACGTCGTCCGGCGCGGCCTTGCCGGCCAGCGCGGGGCTCAGCGATACCGTTACCTTGAGGGCCGTCGCCGCGGCCGCGGCGGAATCCTTGATATCGGTTGCTTCCGGTGCGTGCATGGGCGGCGTATTCGCCATCGGCGCGGAGGCCGTGGCCTCCGGACCGCGCTGGCAACCGCCAACGCTGATCCCGGCAATAACGGCGATCATGCCGAGGTATTGCGTGGCTCGTGGAAATCTGGAAATCGTCATGGGCTCTCCCTGGATGGAATGAGGTTATCGATGATTGGAATGGCTCATTGTAATCCACTCCAGCGGATATATTCTCTACCCGCCCGCAACAGTATCCCGGCCTGTGCTTGCAGCGCCGGATAACCGGCAGATGGCCCCGGATCGGCATCAGACATACAGCAGGATCGCCACATAGTGGCAGATGCTGCCGGCCAGCACGAACAGGTGCCAGGCCCCGTGCATCCACGGATAACGCCGGTCGAGCGCGAAGAACACGATGCCGGAGGTATAGAAGATGCCGCCCGCGAGCAGCCAGTAAAATCCCGCGCGTGGCAGTGCCTCGAGCAGCGGGTCGAGCGCCAGCAGAATCAGCCAGCCCATGGTGAAATAGATGACAAACGGCATCACCCGCGCGCCGCGCCGTGGCAAGGCATCGAGCACCAGCCCCAGTATGGCCATGGTCCAGATCGCCCCGAACAGCCACCACCCCACCGTGCCATTGAGCGTGATCAGCGTGAATGGCGTGTAGCTGCCGGCAATCAACAGGTAGATCGCCTGGTGATCGAGCACGCGAAAGATGTTCTTCGCCCGCCCCGGCAGGTTGTGGTAGAGCGTGGAGATGAGATAAAGCAGAAACAGCGTCGCGCCATAAACGCTGAATGCCGTTATACGGCGCGCATCACCCTCTTGCACCGCCATGACCACCAGCACCACCGCGCCCGCCAGCGCCAGGGCGGCCCCGACCAGATGTGAAACGCCGTTGAATCGTTCGCTGGTGATCATGCCGGCCACAGCCGTTATCCCTTGCCTGCCTCAAGCTGATAGTAAATCGCAGGCACGGCGTGGCAGACAAGTGTGGTGATACGCCGCATGTTTAAGCATGTCATGCACCGTGGACGGCACGGCGCCGTGCGACCGGGAAATCTGCCTGAATCCCGTGTTTTTCACGACGAACGGCGTCTTGCTGGACCGGGCATTCGGCTAGGCTCAATAAAGATATACCGGGAGGCCCCATGCGCCTGTTTCTGCTCGCCTTGTCCTTCATGGTCGCTACCACCGGCATCAGCGCGGCGGAACCCGCGGTACCGTCGTCGGCCCGCAATCACAGCGCGAAATGCGCGCCCACGATCAACGTCTGGGTCGAGGTGGATAGCGGGAGCTTGCCGAAGCGCCAACCCACCAATATTGAAACCAGAAAACGCGTGCAGTTCAGCCTGATCGGTTCCGCCGCGTATCGCGGTGATGCCGTACTGTGCAATTACGCCACCCGCCGGCGCGACGTCGCCACCTCCTACTCCATCCGCTGTCCCCAGCCGCGCAAGCAGCGCGGCTACAAGCATTCCTATTCCTGCGGCTGAAGCAAAAAATTCCCGCCCGCGATTGCTTTCTTGTTTATTTTCGGGTCGGCGCCGGGCCGGCTTCGACATTGCCGGTGATGTCCACCGCGGCCGCCGGCAGGCGCCGACGCCGGCTTTGCGTTTCCAGGTCCGGCAGTAAGCCGGCGAGCAGGCCGATGACCGGCAGGAAAGCGCAAACCTGAAACATGAACCGGATGCTGGTGGCGTCCGCGATTTGACCCAGCACCGCCGCGCCGATGCCCCCAAGGCCGAAGGCGAAGCCGAAAAACAGGCCGGCGACGGTGCCGACGCGCGTCGGCATCAGTTCCTGCGCGTAAACCACAATAGCCGGGAACGCGGAGGCGAGGATGAAGCCGATGGGCACGCTGAGCACGCCGGTCCAGAACAGGTTGGCATGCGGTAGCATCAGGCTGAAAGGCAGTACCCCGAGAATCGAAACCCAGATCACCGCCTTGCGGCCGAAGCGGTCGCCGAGCGAACCCCCCGTAATGGTGCCGATGGCGACGGCCGCGAGAAACACGAACAGGTGCACCTGAGCGCTGCGCACCGAAACCTGAAACTGGTCGATCAGATAAAAGGTGTAGTAGCTGGTCATGCTGGCCATGTAAAAGAACTTCGAGAAGATCAGTGCGATCAGCACGGCGATAGCCAACGTGACCCTGACGCGCGGCAGCGCCGCCTGCGCCCTTCCCTTCGCGGCTTGCGACTTCATCCGCGCCAGCCCGTGTTCCTTGTACCAGTGTCCCACGTGTATCAGCAGGAAAATCCCGAGCAGCGCCGCGAGCGAGAACCAGGCGACGCTGGACTGCCCGTAGCGCAATACGATGAACGCCGCCAGCAGCGGGCCGATGGCGGAGCCGGCGTTACCACCCACCTGAAACAGAGATTGCGCCAGCCCGTGTCGGCCACCCGAGGCCATGCGCGCGACGCGCGACGACTCCGGGTGAAATACCGAAGAGCCGGCGCCCACCAGCGCCGCCGCCAGCAACAGCACGGCGTAACTGTGGGCGTAGGCCAGCAACAGCAGGCCGGTGAGCGTAAAGCCCATGCCCGTCGCCAGCGAGTATGGCTTTGGTTTGCGATCGATATAGAAACCGATCATCGGTTGCAGCACCGAGGCGGTGAATTGAAACGTGAACGTCAGGATGCCGATCTGGCCGAAGTCGAGACCGTAGTTGCTCTTCAGCATCGGGTAGATCGCCGGCAACAACGACTGCATCATGTCGTTCAGCAGGTGACAGACGCTGATCGCCGCCAGGATGGGAAACGCCGTTTTCGCGGCTGTGGGGTCGCCGTCACCGGCGTTAGTCGTGCTCACATGGATGCAGGGAGTTTCGTTGCCGAAATCCTAGCATAATGCGGGAAGCTACAAGTAAAGCCTGGATGCCCGCCGCCGCCCGTCCTCGAATGCGTTAGTCGGGGACGGGCATGACGGCACAAATTACCGGGCCTTCTGCATCCGGCCCGGCACCTGTGCCGCCAGTTGTTCCTGGCGCAGCAGATAATCCTCGTAGGTGCCGCCGAAGTTCTCGATGCCGCGCGGCGTCATCTCGATGATGCGCGTGGCCAGGGACGAGACGAATTCGCGGTCATGGCTGACGAAAATCAGCGTGCCCGGGTATTTTTCCAGCGCGGTGTTGAGCGACTCGATGGATTCCATGTCCAGGTGATTGGTGGGTTCATCCATGATCAGCACATTGGGTTGCTGCAGCATCAGCTTGCCGAACAGCATGCGCCCCTGCTCTCCCCCGGAAAGCGCCTTGGTCGATTTTTTGATCTCGTCCTGGGAGAACAGCAGCCGGCCGAGGACGGCGCGGATCGCCTGCTCGTCGTCGCTGGGTTTTTTCCACTGGTTCATCCAGTCGAGCAGCGACATTTCCTTCGCAAAGTCGGCGGCGTGGTCCTGCGCGTAGTAACCCGGCATGGCATTCTCCGACCACTTCACCGTGCCGCTCTCGGGGGCGAGTTCGCCGACCAGCGTGCGCAGCAGCGTGGTTTTGCCGATGCCATTGGGGCCGATCACGGCCACGCGCTCGCCGACCTCGACCGACAGGTTGAGGTTTTTAAACAACGGTGTCGTGTCGTAGCCCTGGCTCAGCTTCTTCACTTCCAGCGCCAGGCGGTAAAGCCGCTTGGCCTGATCGAAACGCAAAAAAGGATTCTGCCGGCTCGACGGCTTGACCTCGGCCAGCTCGATCTTCTCGATCTGCCGCGCACGCGAGGTCGCCTGCTTGGCCTTGGAGGCGTTGGCCGAGAAGCGGCTGACGAAGGTCTGCAGCTCCGCGATCTGGGCCTTCTTCTTGGCGTTGTCGGCCAGCAACTGGTTACGTACGAGAGTGGCGGCGGTCATGTATTCGTCGTAGTTGCCGGGATAGACGCGCAGCTCGCCGTAATCGAGATCCGCCATGTGCGTGCACACGCCGTTCAGGAAATGCCGGTCGTGGGAAATGATGATCATGGTGCTGTTGCGCGCGTTGAGCACGTCTTCCAGCCAGCGGATGGTGTTGATGTCGAGATGGTTGGTCGGCTCGTCCAGCAGCAGGATGTCCGGGTCGGCGAACAGGGCCTGCGCCAGCAGCACGCGCAGCTTCCAGCCCGGGGCCACCGCGCTCATCGGACCGGTGTGCTGTTCCAGCGGGATGCCGAGGCCGAGCAGCAATTCGCCGGCGCGCGCTTCGGCAGTATAGCCGTCGAGCTCGGCGAACCGGTGCTCCAGATCGGCCACCTTCATGCCGTCTTCCTCGCTCATTTCCGCGAGGCCATAGATGCGATCGCGTTCCTGTTTCACGCGCCACAATTCAGCGTGGCCCATGATCACGGTGTCGAGCACCGTGTAATTCTCGAAGGCGAACTGGTCCTGGCGCAACTTGCCAAGGCGTTCGTTGGCATCGACCGAGACGTTGCCCGAAGTCGGTTCCAGGTCGCCGCCGAGGATTTTCATGAACGTCGACTTGCCGCAGCCGTTGGCGCCGATCAGGCCGTAGCGGTTGCCGTTGCCGAATTTGACCGAGATGTTCTCGAACAGGTTGTCGACCGCAAAGCGGGCGTTGGCCAGACCGTTGTGCAGCGCGTTCGCGCGCGCACGCGCGACCAGTTCGGCGCTGCCTTCGACGCCCAGCACCTCGGCCCCGCTTTTGGCGATGGGCAGGGTGAAATTGCCC
>Ga0105101_10000568_pt1 | contig 15512 bp, 12 predicted proteins | sample PPLLak21cMay2015_2_FD_87037 | JGI IMG/M metagenome (GOLD analysis project Ga0105101, IMG submission 87037) | Freshwater sediment microbial communities from Prairie Pothole Lake near Jamestown, North Dakota, USA - PPLs Lake P8 Core (1) Depth... | ecosystem: Environmental > Aquatic > Freshwater >... | reverse complement strand
GTTCCTCATCCAGCATATTGATCAGCCGTTCCTCATGCACATCTTCCTCATGCTGGAATTTCTCGGCTTCAGGGATGTCTTTTGAGACTCCCGCATAATTCTTTTGGGCAGTCTCTTCCCCGCGCTCCATCAATTTGATGCCAAAGGTGAAGCCGAAAGCAATGCTGATGAAATAATAGAACCAGACCAGGAACCAGCGCGGCTGAACATCCTGGTTCGTATATTTTTTCCAGCCGTTATAATGACGCAGCTCATCCTCGGCGATCTGCTCGATAATCTTTGCATTTTCAGCTGAGTCGACCTTTTTCGCCAGACGTTTGTAGATATGATGTTCGGTGATCTCGGTCTGCTGGAATTTCAAGACCTGCTTCCGCACGCTTTCAGAAAGTTGCATCCTGTTCTCCTTCATTTATTTGCTTGTATTGTACGCCATTTTGAAATTGTTTTTTTCTGGCTCTGCGTTCGTTTTTCTTTATACGTGATATATTCGTGACAAAAAGCGTCCTGGCAGGTGATTTTGATCCTTACCGGTTTCAGCAAATCGAAACAAAATGTCTTATCTCCCGTCTTGTCTGGGAATTACGGGATCGTATTTCTGGATTTCGACAACACGCTATTACCTACGGAGGAAATATGCAACGCAAAACCCCGAATCCCTTTTTGTCCCTGATCTTGATGTTAATACTGGTGTCGGTTGCCTGTTCAACCTCAGCCCCACCACCGACCTCGACCAGCACTCCCGAACCAACCACTACGAACACTGCAGTGCCGACCAATACACCCAGGCCATCTCCCACGCCGCGGCCGACGAAAACGCCGAACCTGGCAGCCACACAGCGGACAGAAGAACTGAATGCTGAAGCTCAGGAATACTTCGAGAAGGGTTACCTGGCTACAACGAATGGCAGATTCAGAGAGCTGGAGGATTTCACGGACGAGTGGGCACAGCTCGGTTGGTACCAATGGTTGTCGCTGGACAATAAAGTCAGTGACTTCTTCATGAGCGCCCATTTCGAATGGGATTCTGCGTACCGGAATTCAGATACATCCGGTTGTGGCTTCATTTTTGCCATCCAACCGAACAATGATCACTATGCTGTATTCCTTGATCGGTCGGAAGTTTTGTTCCTCGTAACCGATACTTCAGTTGGCTATTCAAAGCCCGTGGGAAAAACCCGCGGGACAGGCCGCATCAAATTTGATTACCCGGCCGAGGCGGATTTCACCCTGATCGTCAAAGGTGCTTATGCCTATGTGCTCGTGGACGGTGAAGTGGTTGGCGAGTATACACTTTCACAAAGCAGACCCATGCGCGGCAATCTCGGCCTGACGATCCTCTCAGGCACCAACAAGGATTACGGCACTCGCTGTAGCATGACGGATCTCCATCTGTGGATTCCAAACGGTGGATGAAGAATTACATAATTGAATATTCAAACCAGCCTCCGCAATCGGTGTGCGGAGGCTGGTCTGTTTTTCCCGGACATGTCAGGCGTTTGATTTATTTCCTCCCAATTAAGTCAGAGTAAGGTATCATATTAAACTTCACCATCGATTATTGATACGGAGTCGCCTGCATGTCCAACCCCGCCCTGGCGGAAATCCTCGCCAGCTATGTGCCAAAACTGATTCAAAACCGGGTCATTGCCGATCCCTCTCCAATCGAATCACCTGTTGCGGAGGATCTGCGGGCGGCGATCCTTTTTGCTGATATTTCAGGCTTTACACTTCTTACCGAGAGACTGGCAGAGAGAGGACTGACTGGCGTCGAGACTCTCGCGCGTATCCTCAACGAATACTTCGGACAATTAATCGACATCATCCACGATTACGGTGGGGATGTGGTGAAGTTCGCGGGCGACGCGGTCATTGCCGTCTGGCCCATCGTCCCGGATAACATCTCCGCAGCAGGCTCCCCGGCGGCTGATCTCGTTTCCCGGGCGGACCAGTGGCAATGGACGATGCGCGCCGCCGAATGCGCCATCGAGATCCGCGAGCGACTGACAAATCACAAAGTTGAAGATGCAAACCTGTATCTTAAACTGGCGATCAGCTCGGGCCAGATCCTTGCCACACACGTAGGCGGTGTATTCAACCGCTGGGAGTTCCTGCTCACGGGAAATCCCCTGGTGGAATTGGGCATCGCCAACAACCTTGCCAAAGCGGGCGATATCCTCGTCACTCCCTCTGCATGGAAGTTGATCCACAATGACTGCTATGCCGAACTGATGGAATTCGAGCTCAAAGAATCGATCGCGCAGGCTGGCCGCCTGGATGAACTGAACAAGCCCTCCTCCATTTTCGGTACGCCTGCAAAGCCTGTTATCCCGGAAGGCTCGGAAAATTCATTGCGCGCTTATATCCCGGGCGCCATTATCAACCGCCTGACAGCCGGGCAGGGGAGTTGGATCGCGGAACTGCGACGCGTGACCGTCCTCTTCATCAACCTGCCAGATCTGGACCAGCGCACAGACCTGGAAAGCGCTCAAAACATCGCGCGCCTGATCCAACGTTCGGTCTATCGTTATGAAGGCAGCATCAACAAGATCAACGTGGACGACAAGGGCATCACCATCGTCGCTGCACTGGGGCTGCCGCCCTTCTCGCATGAAGATGACCCGGCGCGCGGTGTACAGGCCGCGCTCATGGTTCGCAAGGAGCTGACCAACCTGCACGTCCGCAGTCATATCGGCATCACCACCGGACGAATTTTCTGCGGATCGATCGGGAATGAGGCGCGCCGCGAGTATACGATCATTGGCAATGCAGTAAATCTCTCCGCGCGCCTGATGGGTGCCGCGAGCCTGCAGGATGAACTTATCGCCAGACAGGGCATCCCCATCCTCTGCGACCGCGCCACGTATGACAGCGCGAAAGAGGCGGTGGAGTTCGAGTCCCTGCCGCCTCAACCGGTCAAGGGGCGCGTCGAGCCGGTTGAGGTGTTCCATCCGGTTGAGCTGAAGAAGAGCGTCATTCGCCCGAAGACAGAGCTGATCGGTCGGCTGGAGGAAAAGACGCTGATTGCAAATGCGTTGCAGGAGTTGTCGCGTGGCAGTGTGCAGCAAACAATCGTTTTGCAGGGTGAGGCGGGGATTGGGAAATCGCGCTTGTTCGAAGATCTTGTTCGTCAGGCCGAAACGTTGCGCGTTCACATGTTCAATGGCGGAGGAGATGCCATTGAAAAATCCAGCCTCTATCACGCGTGGCGTCCCATCTTCAACAAGATATTCGGTATCGAGGAATTGACGGCGAAAGCAGAATTCACTGAAGCACTACGCAACGCGATCCAGGAAAAGGTGATAGCAAAACTGACAGAGACCGACCCGGACCTGGTTCGTTACGCTCCCCTGTTGGATGTCGTTTTGCCCATCCAGATTTCTGAAAACGAATTTACATCGGCTATGTCGGGTGAAATACGCGGTGGCAATATCCGTGAATTATTGACGCGTTTGTTGTCTTCCGAAGCCAGACAGGCGCCGCTCTTGATCGTGATGGAAGACTTGCATTGGTTCGATTCGGCTTCCTGGGCATTGCTGGTGGATGTCCAACAAAAGGTGCGGCCGCTCTTCCTGGCGTTGAATACCCGCCCATTATCAGACCCCATACCACAGCAGTTCAAGCAGATCATGGAGATGCCGGATGCGCGGCTGGTGAAGCTCGATGCGATGATGCTCGACGATGTTGAGGCCCTGGTCTGCCAGCGCCTGGGCGTCAAATCCGTCCCGCCGATGGTCGGCAGGTTGATCCGTGAAAAGTCTGAGGGGCATCCCTTCTTTGCGGAGGAGCTGGCGTACGCCCTGCGCGAGTCCGGGATTTTGACCATCGAAGATCAGGAATGCAGAGTAAATTCCCGGTTCATGAACTTCGAAGATCTGACCCTTCCCGATACGCTTCAGGCTGCCATCACGAACCGGATCGCCAGCCTTGAACCTTCACAGCAGCTGACGCTTAAAGTCGCCAGTGTGATCGGGCGCATCTTCGCCTTTCGTGTCCTGCAGGCGGTCCATCCCATTGAATCGGATAAGCCTGCCCTCCACGAGTACATGGACACCCTCACCCGCCTGAGCCTGACCATGGTGGAATCGGAAGCGCCTGATCTGGCTTATATCTTCAAGCATGCTGTCACCCAGGAAGTGGCGTACAATCTGATGCTCTATTCCCAGCGCAGGCAGCTGCATCAAGCCGTTGCTGAATGGATCGAACACAGCAATGAGAGGAACATCGAAGCCTATTACACGTTGCTTGCCTATCACTGGGCGCAGGCTGCCGAAATGCAGGAAGCTGCCGTTAATATTCATGCGATGCGAAAGGCTGTGGAATATCTGGAGAAGGCGGGTGACCAGGCAATGGAGAATTATGCCAACGCGGAAGCGATCCAGTTTTATCAGCAGGCGCTTGATTGGGAAGCGAAACTGCCAAAACTGGAGGATAAGGAGGCCCTGCATGAGCGACAACTCCGCCGGGCACGCTGGCATAGCCGTCTGGGATTGGCTCACTATGGTCTCGGCTCATTGCCTGATTGTAATAGGCACGTTCGCGAAGCTTTGCATTTGCTCGCCCATCCCATCCCAAAATCCAGGGCGCAATTTGCTTTCGGTGTGCTATCTCAAATCATTCGGCAGGTGTCTCATCGGTTCTTCCCGGCGCATCATATTGGCTCGCTCAAGGGACAGGCACGCGAAGTAGCCATTGAGGTGGCTCGTCTTTACGAATTGATGGGAAGGATCTACTTCTATTCCCAGGAAACGCTTCCCATTATGTACTCCATCCTTCACTTCGTGAATGAAGCGGAAAATGCCGGTCCTTCGGCTGAACTGGCCTCCTCTTATGCAGGCATGGCTATCCTGGCAGGCTTTGCCCAATTACACTCACTGGCCGAGACCTACGTTGAGCGGGCGTTGGCGATTGCAGAAGAAGTGAACCAGCCATCCAACCTGATCACGGTCGGCGTGGTGACCAGTGTTTATCAGATCACGGTCGGGAGGTGGGAGGAGATCCGTGCCCGGGCGGAGAGAGCCAAAGCCCTCTGCGAGCAGATCGGTGATTACCGGCAGTGGGGGGATAGCACCGTTGTGCTGGCAGAGAGCGCGCTGATCTCAGGGGATGTCCACTATGCGCTGAACATGCAGAAGATATTGCTCGAGGACGCGCGTCAAAGGCGTAACCCCTTGCAGGAGGGGTGGGGTCTGTTTGGGGTCGCGGCGAACAGCATTCGGCTGGGAGATGAAGCGAGCGCTCTACCCATGCTGGATGAGGCTCTTCAAATCCTGGAAGAGATTCCCAATCTGGCCTCCTCCATCAATACGAATGGACAACTGGCTCTGGCTTATTTGCGCCTTGGCCAAAATGAAAAGGCGCTTGCGTATGCGGCCAGAGTCCTTGATCTGGCGGCGGACATCTCCCCAACGGTTTACTCCATGGATATTGGTTTTGCTGCCGCTGCCCAGGTGTATTTCGAGATCTGGGAAAAGGCGCTTCAAAACCCAAGCCGGAAATTGGATACCGATGTACACAGGTCCTCCGCCGAAAAAGCGATGGAACTGCTGCGCGCGTTCCAAAAGGTTTTTCCGATCGGCCAGCCGTATTCTCATTATTATCAGGGTTGGTATGAAGAGCTGACGGGCAGACCTCAACTGGCTATCAAATCCTGGCGCAAGGGACTGGAGGCCGCTCAGAAATTCAAATTGCTTTATGAGGAAGGATTGATCCGCGTAAAGCTGGGATCCTATTTGCGTGAGGATCCAGAGGCGCGCAGGGAGCATTTCGAGCGCGCAATTCAAATCTTCGAGACGATGGGGGCAGTGCACGAATTACGGTTTGCGAAGAGAGCACAGGCATAGATTTTCGATCATTTGAACATCAGAAGGATGTAAGCTCCATCCACAGAATTGGGAAGGGAGCTTCAACTTCCCTCTCAAAGTACCAATTTCATCGATTACGGTGCAGTCGATAAAACAGACGAACAGGAGCATCAATCCATGCAGACTTTAGAAGTTAATCGGGATTATCGCTGGCATGTCCGCTATCATTACAACCGCTATGCCTACCTCTACGATGTGATGGAATTCCTGCGGCGAGGAACCCGTCGCAAAGCCATGAACTTAAGCGGCTGGCGCCCCGGTGAGAAAGTTCTGGATCTGTGTACTGGCACGGGCGAACTGGCGCTCACGTTTGCTTCTCAGGGCGCCAGGGTGGTCGGGGCCGATATTGCTCGAGGGATGCTGAAGCGCGCGGTGACCAAGAATCCGGACCTGCGATCTGCCTGGGTCGAAATGGATGCGACCCATCTGGCATTTGGAGAGGACACGTTTGAGGTTTCCCTGCTCTCGCTCGCGCTGCATCATATGCCTGTGACGATTCAACTGCGCGTGCTGCATGAACTACGCCGGGTCACCCGCCGACGAATCATTATCATCGAGCCGCAAACACCTGCCAATCCGCGTTGGTTTGGGCTCTGGGCATGGGTGGCGGCTGTGATCGATGAGTCTGAATACATGCACGAGTGGGTACGTCAGGACTTTACACACACCTGCCATACGGCCGATCTGAACGTGGACTCTGTCCATGTGACCTCGCTTGGGTTTCATTGCATTATCCTGTGCAATCCATAGATGAAAGCGCCCGGGAGTTGAAGCGGCGCGCGGGCCTGTCACTTCTCACGAAGGAAACACATCACGGAGTGGCTAAAAGAATGGGCTAAATCCATCCTCGCCACAGAGTTGCACAGAGTTCATTGAGAAAAAATCTCTAGGTTCTCTGTGGTCTCTGTGGCTAGCCCACGGAATTAGCCACTCCCACACATCATAAATAGCAGGCTTCGTTTGATAAGCTGTTATACTTGCACATTTCCGCGAAGTACCGATGAAGCGTGAACTTGGTTCCTTTGAGCGCGCGCTGGTTATCTCCGATCGGCACGCGCCGTTTAATATTGTAAGTGTGCTCCGCCTCGAAAACGCACCCCCATCGCACATCCTCAGGCAGGCGCTCCGCATGCTGCAACTGCATCATCCATTTCTGGCAGCGCACCTGGTCAGGGAAAGGGGACGATATTACTTCACGAAGATCGAAGAGTTGCCCAATCCCCTGCACACCCTGCCGCGCTGGAATGATAGTCACTGGGTGCAAATCGCCGAAGTCGAAACTAACACGCGCATGGATGTTTTCACCGGACCGCTGTTTCGTTGTACCTACCTGTTCAACCCGGGCAGTCAACGCGGGGAGATCATCATCACCTTTTATCATGCGATCGTAGATTCCTCTTCCATCGCCCGGCTCCTCGATGAATTACTGAGGATCTGCGCGTTCTTTCTAAGTGAGAAGACTGTTACCGCCTACGAATATCCTCCCAGCCCGCCGGTTGAATCCCGTTTTCCCTCCGCGTTTCGTGGCTTGAGGTTGATCCCGCCCGCGCTGCGATTTGCCGTTCGACAGATCAACGATGAGATGGCCTATCGCAGGCAGACGCGTGGCAAACGCATCCCGCCACTCTACATAACCGCCACACGTGCACATTTGCTTTCACTGGAATTACCCGAAAACCTGACGCAGTCGCGTGTCCAGCGGAGCGGCAAAGAAGGCCTGACGCTGAACAGCGTCCTCAATGCCGCGCTGCTGATCGCCCTCAACCGCAAGCTCTACGCGGGTAAGCATGTGCCCATGCGCACATTCTCGGTTGAAGACCTGCGTCCCCACGTTCACCCAACACTGGAACCGGAGCATCTCGCCTGTTATATTTCCATGCTGCGGCATACGGTTCTGGTTGAAGGCGGGGCCGATCTGTGGGAGCTTTCCCGCAACTTGCATGAGAAAATATATTCTTCGCGAAACTCCGGGGATAAATTTGTCGTCAACACGATGACCGAATCGCTGATCAAAATGGCCGTGCGCCTCAAATCCTTTCGCATGAGCGCAACTGCACTGAACTATGGCGGCGTAATTCCAATCCAGCCAGCCTATGAAAATATCAGGGTGTTGGGCGTTCACGGATTTCTATCCGTTTTTGACCTGGGCCCTGAATTTTCTGCCGGAGCTCAGATATTTAATAACAAGTTGTGCTGGGATTTCATGTATCTCGACCTCGACATGACCCGAGACGAGGCGAAGGCGGTTGTGGAGGAGATAAAGAGTATATTGAGTTTTGCAGTGTGGGGAGGGTCCTCAACTCGCCCGACGAAAGCCTCAAGTCCAATCCTCTCGCCTCAACAGGAACCAGGTCGCGGTCAGGAAGAGGAGCGACATCCCAATCAGTACAGTCCATGATCTCGCCAGTTGCTCATCCCCATAGTCGAGGCTCAAGTCATCTTTTGCTGCAGGGTGGTTGAAGCAGGCAGGTTTCAGCGCGCTGTCAGGGTCGATCGGATTCTCGGGGATGTCGTTACAAAGGATCGTGCTTTCAGCGATCTTCTCCATGTCAATCGTCACGCCCACGGCGGTGAGCGACCAGCGAGTGGTGGAAAGATATGACAGCGGCTCGGACTTGTCCCCGCGTACGTCAAAGAGCGCGCCGGCGAAGAAGAACTGAAAGAATAACACCGCCGTGAGGATATAGAACGCCATCTCGGTCGATCTGCTCACCGCGGAAATAATGAAACCGAGACTGACGCCCGCCATCACCGTGAGATAGAGGGTGAGGAAGAGTTCGACGTAGCCGCTGAAGTACAAACCTCTTGCAGGACTATGCATGCCGAAGGAAATGATAATGAGATACAGTAAGACTTGTACGATCACAAACCCGCTGTAGATCAGCACTTTGCTCAACAGGTAGGGCCATACCCTGAGATTGACCATGCGTTCGCGCAAAAAGATCGAACGCTCTCTCACCAGGTCATTCGAGGCCAGGAAAACCCCCGTGAACACAGCTTCCAATCCCATCATGAAGACAAAGACATTGGTATGTGGGAAAGGCGTGTAACTCTCCAGCATAGTCTTTGCCGCGGCGACGGGATCAGCAAGAATCGCGAGATTGCCGGTCAAAATGTCGGGCCCGGCCAGAATGAGTTGAAGGAGCGCCGTAGCGGGGAAGAGCAGTGACATCAGCAAAAGTCTGGTGCGATCACTGGCAAGGATATTCAGCGCGCGTTGAGTCAATACAAGTAGTTGCCGGAAGAAATCAGAAATCCCGAATTCCGCTTTCGGCAACCTGCGCTTGGGTACAGAGGCGAGAGTCTTTTGCCGGTCCTGGACATACTTTTTATGTTGCTCGGGTTTCTTTTCCTGAAAGACCTGCCGCCATTCTTCCCCTTTCCGATCGATGCGTTCGTAAATATCGGCAAACTCTTCGACTTCGAAGAAGTTCAGGGTTTCCTGAGGGGGACCAAAATAGACCAGTTTTCCTTCCGAAAGGAATGCGACATGATCCGCCTGCACGATGTTGTTCGTCGCGCGTGTAAGCAGGATCACTGTTCGCCCTTCATCAGCCAGGCTGCGCAGGGTGTGCATCATCTTCTTTTCCGCCCCGGGGTCGAGACCGGATGTGGCTTCATCGAGATAGATCAGCTTGGGGTCGGCAAGCAGTTCTGCGGCGATGCTGAGGCGCTTGCTTTGGTCGACCGAAAGGTCTGAGATGCGCCTCCTGCGGATGACATCCGTGTTCATCGAGACCGTGTCGAGCACCGCGTCGATGCGACTCATTCGTTCGTCCGGGGTCAGGTTCGCGGGGAGCCGGAGGCGTGCTGCGAAATCCAGCGCCTTTTCAACGGTCAGACTCATGGGCAGGATGTCCGATTGCGGCACGTATCCCAGTTGAGAGCGGAAACTTCCGTATTCTCTGTAAAGGTCATGCCCGTTGAGCAGCACCTGCCCCTCGCCGCGGCGGATGCCGACTAACGTATCGAGCAAGGCGGATTTGCCCGCGCCGCTCCCACCGGCCAGTGCAATGAATTCACGCGGCAGTACAGAAAGATCGATGTTATCGAGAACCCGCCGCTTGCCGTTCCTGGTATCTATATCTTTCGAAAGCCCGCTTGCATCCAGCCGCATGCCGCTGCTTTGATAGGGAGTCAGCTCGCCATCCTGAAAGAGCAAAAGGAATTTGCTGATCTGGATCAGGTCGCCATTGTGCAGTTCGGCCTGCTTGACCGGCTTGTCGTTGAGGTAGGTGCCGTTGCTGCTATCCAGATCTTCGAGCAAATATTTCTCATCCACCTGCCGGATGAGCGCGTGCCTGCGTGAGACTTCCGGGTGATCGAGGACCAGATCACTGGTGGCCAGGCGGCCGATCAGCACATGTTTTACCTGTGCAATCTGAGTTGCGGGCGCGGCCTGCAAAAAACCATCCATGCTGGTGGCTTAACCACCCGGGTCGACAAAAGTCAGTCCGACCGAAATGCCATATTCATCATCCCCGATGCGGATGATCGAGCCATTGCCCAGAGGATAAAATTGACCGGGCTGGAGGAGCTGATTGTTGAGCAATGTGCCGTTCGTGCTGTTCAAATCCCGGATGACGAATCCCGCCTCCGTTCTCAGGATTTCGGCCTGTTGACTCGATACGAAGCGCAGAGTCTCAGGGACGCGCAGGTCTGTCCCCGGGCCGCGGCCGATGACAGTCTTGTCTTTCCCCAGGGGATAATAGTTTGTCTTGCCGGTGTGCCAGCGGATCTTGAGATGAGGCTTGTTCGAAGGCGACTCACTCGATAGACCTGCCGCAGGTGGAAGTGTTGCATGCTCTTCCAGCGCCAGTTCCGAGAGGATCGATTCACTCCCCAGCTGGAATTCGATCCGGATTTCCTGTCCCTTTTCATCCTGCCCGACGCGGATTTCATCTCCATCCCTCAGATAGGTATCTTTGGCGTAAATGCCATTGACCAGAACCCCGTTGCGACTTCCCAGGTCGATCAGCCGGTAGCCATCCTTTTCACGGCGGATCTCGAAGTGCTGTCGGGAAACAGATTGGAAAACATCCGGAACGGCGATGTCGTTGCCGCTTTTGCCGCGTCCGAGGCGCGTGCGTTCGCCCAGGCGGAACGATTCCGTCCTGCCATCAGTCCAATGGATGACGATTTGTGTGTGCCTGAGAAGTAGCGTGCTCTTACGTTCCGTCATCGTTGCCTCCGCGTCCGCCGGATGATGCCAATATTATACGGCTTTTCGGATTGCAAAAATCACAAAGGGATTGCATTATGCTCGAAGGAACGAGGAGACGGAAAGGCCACTAACAGAGAGTGCTACAAGGTTTCACATCGGCGTTTTCCCTACGGGAGCGGTATTACTCAATTAAAGCTTTAACCCTTTGCAACACTTTTAAAGTTGCATCTTTTGACAGCAGGCAAGCTTTTTCAGCGTTTCTGGCTTTCCAGTCCAGACTTTTTACTTGATCGGCCAGTATGACTCCGTTGACTGGCAATCCATCGGGAATGAGAACCTCAAAAGGATATCCTTTTATTTGACTGGTGATCGGGCAGAGAAGTGCAAGTCCAACTTTTCCGTTGTACGCTTTCGGAGAAAGAACCAGGGCAGGACGTCGTCCTGCCTGTTCATGTCCAGCTTGTGGGTTAAAGGTAATCCAGACTATATCGCCGCGGTCAGGAATATATGCCATCTTACCAAATCTCATTGCCTACGGGCGCGCCTGTATCGACCGCGTCATGTTTGTTTTTTGATGTTACTCTGGCGAGTAATTCATCCAGTGTCGGCGCTTCCTCCGCGGCAGGCTGAATGATTAATTTCCCATCTTCAAGCGTCAGTTCCACCTCAGTATGATATTCCAATCCTACTTCCTTTATAAATGCCCTGGGGATTCGCACAGCATAGCTGTTGCCCCATTTTTGAACAGTCGTTTTCATGGCCAAATCTCCTGTATCTACAATGATGATACATCAGGATAATGAATTTTGCAGGGATTTTTCTATCCTGTTACTCCCAGCCACAACTGGATCGACCCAAAACAAAATAAAGCGACCGCAGAAATTCCAAGCAGGGCACGATTCACTCTGGGGCCCAACTGTCTGGCTGTACTAAAAAGGAGAACAATCACAGCCAGACTGAGGATCATCGTTATATAGAAACCTGCCATAAACCCCAATCCATGGACGGGTGTTTCGCGCCAGCCTGCCAGAAGGATGGGGCCGGTCACCAGACTCCAGAAAATATATGGATTCGGGTTCAATGTGTTCAGCAAGGCAGCTTTGAGAACACTTTGTTGTGTCCCTGTGTCTGTAGAGGGGCTGGTCGGTTCAAAATTTTTCCAGGTTCGATAGGCGCCATAAGCGAGATACAGAACAAACAGCCCTCCTCCAACATACAGAAATCGTTGAAGCCATGCTGGAACCTGGCTGAGCACCAGGAGACAGAGAGCGATGATCGGACCATCACTGATCAGCGGAGCGAGTGCAGCAGGAAGAGTCCGCTTCCAGCCTTTGGTCAGGGTTTGGGAGATGAGATACGTCTGAAGCGGACCGGGCTGAACGGCCGCGGCGAATCCGTAGCCGATACCTTGAACGATGTAGAGCCACATCTACGATCGTCCCACCACCTCATAATGTACGACCCTCGGTTCGAATTCGAGCAGAAAATCCTTATCTTCGGGATAATACTTCGCAGCTTCCACATCCTCGCCTGCAAAAGCTTTAATGGAATCCAGATCTTTCCAAAATGTCAGGGTAAGGAAGTGCGTGACATCTCCCTCGGCCCTCTCCAGGACGTGGACACTGATATTGCCTTCGACCGACTGATAATCCGGGATGGCGCGTCCGATGGTGAACTCCCGGTACGCCTTTGCTTTAGAGGTTGGTACTCTGCCGTGCCACATTCGTACGATCATTTTCCTTCACTCTCCTTCAAAAATGAACTTTGTCGGGTCTTCGTTGAACTTTGACCATGCGATGCACTGGCGCGGGGTAAAGACGAACAGCCCGCCTGCGTCCCATGAGTTGGGTTCCGGCGCGTATCCGAGTTCCCTGTATTTTTTCTTGTACGCCTGTGAGAGTCTCCTGCCGAATTCCGGGGAAGGTTTCTCTGCGGGTGCGGCGGTGCCTTCCAGCATGATGGCTTCGGTTCCGCTTTCGAGATGGACGGAAATCTCCGGGTTGGACCCAATATTGCGCGCGTGCCTGGTTTCAGGGCTGCCATCGTAATAGATTTTTCCGTCGATAAACACAGCCCAGCGCGGGACTACGTGTGGGCGTCCACTCGGAGTCTTAGGTGTGGAGGGGCGGACGGAACAAAGCCAGTAGTTTTTGGCTTCGGTCAATTGCGCGGCGACCCACTCCCAGGTCAGGAAGGAGGCGAGCTCGTCCACGTATCCGGGAGGAAAGGTGGGCCGGGTAATCTTTATTGGTTCCATGGTTCGCACCATAAATGAATTTTCACGGATCTGCAATCAGACTACGACGGAGGAGGCAGCAACAATTGGGTCTTGCGTGATCGTTTCGGAGCCGGCAGGTATCCGGCCCACCATAATCCAAAACGATATCCAATGAAGCCCACAACGTATCCGCCGAGCACGTCCACGACGTAATGTTGCCCTGTGAATAATGTGGATAACGAAACAATGAGCAGGATCGAAAACCATAGTATTCTTCGACGGGGGTACCAGCGGCTGAAGAACAAAGCCAGCAGGGTTGTGATATATACATGTCCACTTGGGAAGGCATCGTATCGCCCCCAGTTTTCGTGAATAATGCGCAACAGAAAAGTAAAGATATCATTTCCCGAAAGCGTCGCTTGCGGCACGTAGGTGGGAAAGAACAGAAACGTCGACGTCCCGATCGTGAAGCTGAGAACACAGGCTGCAATGAACCCGCGGAAAAGACGATCATCCATCTTTAGGATGATCCATGCGATGCTCGACAACCAGAGGAGATAACAGGACACGTATGGAAGAACCCATACGGGCCAGATCGGGAAGATATCGATTGCCAGTTTGGGTTCAATCCCTCCGGTGGTCCTGAAACTGGTGGGAACATAGATCATCTGGATACAGCCGGCCAGAAAAAGGAACAAAATGCGTTTGTTGATCGAGAGGGTCATTCCATCCATGTTTCTCTTATCCGCGCGGTGGGTGGAAGAAGACATTTGCGTAACTCCTTATCTTTTCAAGAATAAGCTAACTTTACAGGAATTGCTAGGGGGGAATCCATTCATAGGATGGAATGATCCATCATGGTTTGGTTGCATGTGCATAGAGGCAAATAATTGCATAACACCCGTTTGAAGGCGAATGCGGTTTCCGTACCGGTAATTAAAGCCTACTTGCTGAATTAAATCAATAAGCTGGCGGCGGTCATTGCAGTGGCAGGATCACCGCCCGCACATCATCCGTATAATTCTCCAGATCGTCGAGCCGTTGATTGATCATCTCAGCATCCAGCGGAATCCTCTGCGAGACAACGCGGGAGGTATCCAGGATCTTACGCCGTACCAGTTCAAGCAGGATTGGCAGCTCCTGCAGCAGATGGTCGTTCGACCCGATGATCTCGGCTTCCTTGCCAAGCACCTGCAAATATGTATTGATCTCAATCGGATGTTGATTCAGCCCGACCAGCACTGCGCGTCCCAGATTGCCCAGGCTGTCAATCGCCTGCTCCATCGTCTTACGCAGGCCGATCATCTCCAACGCGACATCCACGCCTCTGCCTTTCGTCAACCTGCGGATCTCATCCACTGAATCCATACGGCTCGCATCCACCGGGGTTGCACCATATTCGGAGGCAAGTTCAAGTTTATCCATTTTGATATCGATTGCAAAGACTTCGACCGCGCCGGAGGCTTTGGCCAGTTGGATGGCGGACAGGCCGAGTCCACCCACGCCGAACACTGCCACCGTTTCACCGGCCTTCACCCGCCCTTTGCGCAACGCGTGGAAGGCGGTCGCCGAGGCGCACATCAGGGTCGCGCCTGCTTCGTAGGAAATTTCCTCCGGCAAAGGGATGGCGTTGCGCGCCGGCACCGCGACATATTCCGCGTACCCGCCATCCACATGATGGCCGAGCATCCTCACCTTGTCGCAAAATTGTTCGTTGCCTGTGGTGCAATAATAGCAATCACCACAGGACAGGTTGTAATGTACACAAACGCGCTCACCTGCTTTGACAGTAGTGACCTGCGAGCCTACGAATTCGGCTTCACCGGCGATTTCATGGCCGAGTGTGATCGGCATCGGTCCCATGCTCGAACGGCCCGCGCGGTAGTGCGCATCCGAGTGACAGATGCCCGCTGCATGGACGCGCACCAGGATATCCTTTTCCCCGACGGAGGGGATCGGGATGTTCTGCAATTGCAATGGCTTGCCAGGTTCGATCATGCGGATTGCTTTCATTGATTGGCTCCATAATAAGATTCTCTCGCGCTGAGCGGAGTGAGGATGTGCTTCTCGGCCGAACGCAGTCGAAGCGCGGTATTGTCAATTGACTCACCTGTTATCTGCGGCATCCGCGCTTCGACTACGGGTCTCTACATGCATTTGACTCTCCGCTCAGCGCGAGGGACGCGCCCAGCTCGCGATAACACGAATATCTTCAGGCGTGGTGCGGCAACAGCCGCCGATCAACCGTGCGCCGGCCTCATACCATTTT